>JAEEGJ010004169.1_pt1 | contig 50295 bp, 41 predicted proteins | sample 8958761 | NCBI WGS metagenome assembly JAEEGJ01 (sample SAMN16246546, study PRJNA631951) | gut metagenome | biome: gut microbiome; feature: rumen; material: RS-attached | host: Bos | place: Iran: Karaj | collected 2018-10
AGGCATTTTGTGTCCAAAATCTGCACTTTCGAGGTGTTTTGCTAAAATAGGACACGTTTTGACCCGTTTTTGTGTCCAATTTTAGCACTGGCCATTTTTCATCGCGAAAGAACCACCCCACGGGAAAAATTTGGGAGTAAAACACACCCTAATACTCCCAAGATTTAGCAATATCCTTCAAACGGGAGTAAAAATGGGAGTATTCCCCTAGAAATACTCCCATTTTTTCCCATCCTTAAAACAAATCAAGTATTCCTTGCGTCAACCTCGATCTGCGCGGCGTCTAAGAATGCCTGAGGATCGCAGAGTTTATATGCAGCCATGTACTCTTCCCATGCAGCATCGAAATCGGGTAACATAATGATCTTGGGCAGCCACTCGTGCTTGGTCTCATTCATCTGATACCATGCGGTGCCGTAATGGGTATCGGTTCCGAGATAGTTTGACCATGACCACAGCGGGAACCACGGCTCGGCCTTAACTTCTTCTGAGCCTAAGAATTCAACATAGTTGCCGGCGCCGTATGCTTCGAAACATCTTCTGACGGGTTCAGACAGTGAACGCTGGAAGATGGAGGGCTGATCTGCAGGCTTCATGCAGTTCTTTCCGTCATCGCTCAGACCGTTCCACTGAAGCATATAGCTGTATTCGCAGCAATGTCTTGACTGATATGAATAATCTGACCAGTTGGCGATCATTTCGTCGGTTCTGTAGTACAGACCGTTCTCATCAACGAGATAATCAACGCCTTCAACACCCCAGAATCTGAGGTCCTGGATCTCCTGGCTGAGCAGGTCGTTTAAGAACTTGAATGCGAGATCAGGGTTCGCGCACTGGTTTGTTATTGCAACACCTGACGTATAATCGATTGCCTGATCGTAGCTGTGATAACGCTGCGTCATTCCGTTATCGATCGTAATACCGAGAGGTACATAATCACAGCCTATATCTGACAGCGTATATGTGCTGCCGTCAGTACCGGTCATGTTAAGGCGGAACTGATCTTTGCACGTATAAGCGAAATCCCAATATGCATCACAGATTCCGAGAACGCGGCCGGTGCAGAGCTTTGATACGTATTCATCGTAAGTCTGAGTGGCAAAATCAGGATCGAGGACGCCCTTGTTGTATTCCTCATTGAGCTTCTTGAAATATCTGTATGCTGTGTCGGTTGTGTTGTAATCGACTACCTTCGGATTATTGACTCCGTTAGATGTATCAACGATTACGCATCTGTTGTCAGGATAACCGTCAAGAAGCATCGGAGGCAGTTCCAAACTGTAATATCTCCAATCTTCGGCGATGCATGAATAAGGAATTACAGGTGTTCCGTCAGGCATTGTCGGATTAGCTTCTGCATAGGCTTCGAGGAGTTTAAAATACTCATCGAGTGTCTGGACCTCAGGATAGCCCGCCCATTCAAGAACACGGACCTGAATCCAGAAAGACTGATCGTTGTGGATAGTCTCAGTGTGCTTGTTCTTATAACGGTCGTAAATATTTGCCCAATAGATATGGCCGTCATCCATTCTGAAGTTATTCCACTCTTCATCCGTATAGAGAGCTTTGATGTTAGGATACATATCGAGATAATCATCCCAGGCAATAAGCATGTCATACTGATAGAGCTTGATATTATCCTGGCCGGCATTAATAAAATCAGGATACTGACCTGATGCGACGATGACATCAATTGCCTCGTTTGATGTAAGTCCCGTATTGGAAAGGTATGTTTCTTCTACACGTACACCAGTCTTCTGGGCGATGAGTTCCTTGATGTCGTTGTAGTCATCTTTCTCATTGCCGGCCAAATTGATAAACATTGTCATGTCCACAACGTCAGAACTGCCGGGAGCAGGCGTATCAGTTGACTTCGTCTCAATCAGCTCAGACGGCGTTGATGGAACCGGTTCAGTGTATTCCGGCTTGGACGGATCGGAATTCTTGTGATGCCCGTTGCCGGAATCTGACTTCGTGCAGGAACATACTGATAAAAATAAAGATGATGCCAATAGGACAGTGAAAAGCTTCTTAAACCTATTCATAGAAAAATCCCCCGTAAAGCTTAAAACAAAACCTGCCTTTTCATTATATACATTTGATTTCCAGCTTATACGGGAGAAAGTCTATTAATGTTTCCGACAAACTGCAAAATCAATCAGATTCCCAGGTTATTTATTTTCTTATAGTCAACATCGTATGTTGTGATCTCATTGCCTTCTGAATCCATGAATATGTATTTCTGCTTGTTCCAGCATCTGAACTTGCCGTCATAAGCTGTGAGGTTATAGTAACGGCCGTTAATGGTAAAGAGCTCTTCGAAACCATCCATTGAATAAACAGTCACGACATCATCCTGCATAACAGTTGCATAAACGTCCCCCGTCTTCTCGTCGCGGATGAAATCCAGACTGCCTTCACCGCTTGCGATGAAATTCATATTTGAATCGTAGATTCTCCACTTCTTAACCGGATCGTTGCCGTTGCTCTCGTTATCGCAATTGATGTATCCGTAATCGAAAGAATAGAAGAACGCATCCTCTTTCGAGAGTTTGGCACCTGTATTAAGGTTGATGACTTCATTTGTTCCGGAGATGGAATCGTAGAAGAAATCGCCCTCGCCCTGACCGTTCCAGTCACGGAAATAAGTGCCGCCGTAGATCATGTAATCGAGCGTGTTGATCTCGTTGAGATCCTTATCATAAACAACAGTCTTGTCAGCTGTGGATACAACGATACGCTCGAAAGATGTCATTACAATGGAAGCCTCAGGAATGGCCAGTGTATTGATAACATTCCAGCTTGTGTCATAGATATTTACCATACCGTCGAGAGCAACCATGTATCTGTCGATCGTAACTCTTCCGGAACATGCATCTTTGGAATCGATGATCTTATTTCCCTTCATGTCCCTGACGACGATTCCCTGCCCTGACGTTTCCTGCTCGATGATGACATTGCCAAAAATCGTAGGATCAGGCATCGCGAGATCATTGCTGCTGAAAAGCACCTTGCCGTTTGTGTTATCGATGAGCCAGTAGTTGTAATAGAATTCGCTCTGATCGACGATAACGGAATTCTCATTATCGTGATAGTAAACAGATAGCTGTGAAGCAGCAGGATCAACGCCTAATTCATCCTGGTTAATCGTGATCGAAACAGTATCTGATTCATTAAAGTTACTGTCTAATTCAGTAATCTGAAGATATCCGTCAACATAATTGGAACCGTAGAAACCGGGCTTGCCTGTAAAATTATATGTGGATGCAACACCGTCGAACTTAAGGCCCGTAAATCTCTGACCGTCAGCTGAAATAATTCCGTATTTGCTGACTCCGTCCTGTGTTCCTCTGACGATATAAGCATCAGCGCCTGAGTCATACATGACCTTATTGAAAACGGCACCGCAGATGATGTTTCCGTTGATATCAATGAATGAATATGCATATTCATTCAGCTCGGGAACAAACTCATCCTCAATATAAGCGACTACATTAGGAAAGATCCTGCCTCTGTCTGCTGTCTCAAATTCAATGGCCAACGGCACGATTTTTACGTCATTAACCACGTTGGGAGCGGGCTCGTCAAGATTCACATCGATCGAGATCTCAGTAATGTCCGTAGATGAAGCGAGAGGGTCATTCTGCGTTGCCTGCTGCAGGTTTGAACAGCCTGCAACCGCAGTCGCCGAGAGCAATAATGCCAATAATACTGTTGATAACTTTTTCATTAATCTATCCTCCATAATTTGAATCACACACTAAATACAGATAGAAACGAAAAATGTTGCAACAAATATAATTTTATCTCTCCATCAGCCAGATCTCGGATGACTTGGGCTGCAATGTGGAGCCGCCGCCAAAATCGTGGATATTGCCTGAGATAAGCTCCTTTGCCTGGCCGCAGCCTGCATCAAAATGAGCAGTATACGGATTATCGTCCATGTTGATCGCAACCATGATGCGCTCATCGCCTGAATTACGCTCGAAGATTACCTGCTTGTTTGTAAGAACAACGATGCGGAGACCGCCATAATTCAATGCGCGACTGTTCTTCTTTGCTTCGGATAACTTCGCGATGTGATCGCAGAGATAATTCCACTCGGGCTTATCGAAGCAAGCACGGAGAGCAGGGTCTCCTTCCTCCTTTCGAGCCTTGGCGCCCCACTCGGAACCATAGTAAACACAAGGGATTCCGGGCATTGTATAAACAAGTGTATAAACGAGAGGCAGAACGCTCTCATCGTTAAGGATCGATGCGATACGAGTTACGTCGTGGTTATCAGCGAAAGACAGCAGATGCGCGCCTCTGCATACAGTCCAGTCCTCAGGTCCGAAGAGTCTCATGAGCGAGTGCATGATCTCGAACATGTTTGCTGAATTGAATGAAGAGTAAATGCCCTTGTAGCACTGATAGTTGGTAAGTGAATGCAGATGCATCTCATTGAGCATTCTGCCGTATTCACCGTGAAGAACTTCACCGAGGAGGAAGAACTCATTCTTCTTCGAATCAGTGAATTCACGGAGTCTTCTTAAGAACTCATGGTCGAGGCAGTATGCAACGTCGAGTCTCAAACCGTCGATGTCGAAGAAATCGATCCAGTAGTTAACCTTATCGAGGATGTGATCGATGACTGCAGGGTTTCGGAGGTTGAGCTTTACGAGATCGTAGTTGCCTTCCCAGCCTTCGTACCAGAAACCGTCATTGTAGTTTGAATTACCATCGAAAGACAAATGGAACCAATCCTTATAATGTGAATCCCATCTCTTTTCCTGAACATCCTTGAACGCCCAGAAACCACGGCCTACATGGTTGAAAACACCGTCCAGAACAACCTTGATGCCTTCCTTGTGAAGAGCTTTAACGACCTTCTGGAAATCCTTATTTGTTCCGAGTCTTGTATCGATGAGACCGTAGTCTCTTGTGTTGTAACCGTGTGTATCTGATTCAAATACGGGAGAGAAATAAATGGCGTTGATGCCGAGTTTCTTCATGTGAGGGATCCAATCGAGGACCTTCAGGATCCTTGATTCCGGCTTGCCGTCGTTCTCAAAGGGTGCTCCGCAAAATCCCAACGGATAGATCTGATAAAAAACTGCTTCTTCAAACCACATTTATGTCTTTCCTTCTTTCTTCTCTTTTATTCTGAGTCTTATGGATGTGATGCAACCTGCAAATCCCATGATGAATATGATCGCAACAACAACTATACCAATATACTTTTCAATATGCATCGCAACGAGTGACAGGCCTAATATCTTTCTGTGAGACAGTGCCCACTCAAGCGACATGATGGATACCAGAGCTTCAACAACGCCAATCTTGCGAAGTGAGAGGGCCGTAAGGGAATTGGATCTATGGGCCTTGAACATGTTGACTACCGCGAGCAGGACCTTATAGAAAACATAAGCGCCGAAGATATATATCAGGAAGCCCGGATAGTCGTGAAGCACTTCCTTTTTGGCAATGAGATAAACCGCATAAGCGAGCACAACATCAAGCAGAATAAGGTTTCTCGAGAACTTACGGTAATTGACTCTCTCTGAAAACCTCTTGCTCTTAAATACCGCTCCCCTGCCAGCTCTGTAGAGAACATTTACACGGAGCATGCAAAGCAGGAAGTAATAGATCGACATTATGGTAAGCCATGATGACATCGTCAGAACTGACATTATGGCGCAGAAAGTTGAATACACTATATCGAAAGCCGTCGAAGGCAGTGTCATAGCCACTGTCTTGCGCTTGTAGTCGGTTACGTATTCCCAAAAACGTTTAGCCTTGGATTTCTTGGGTTCTTCTGAAACTGTAACCTCTACTTCTTCCGGTATGTCGATCTTCTCTTCTGCCATCTATCAGTTTCGCATTGAATGTACAGGTGCAGGAATTCTACCGCCTCTGTGGATGAAGTCTGCACATGAAGCGCGGTTAACATCCATGATGGGTGCAGTACCCAGGAGGCCGCCGAATTCGACGCTGTCGCCAACAGTCTTACCCGGAACAGGGATAAGTCTTACGGCTGTTGTCTTGTTATTGAATGTACCGACTGCCATCTCGTCAGCGATGATGCCGGAGATCGTTTCAGCAGTTGTGTCACCCGGGATGGCGATCATGTCGAGACCGACGGAGCATACACATGTCATTGCTTCGAGCTTCTCGAGCTTCAATGATCCTGATCTTGCAGCAGCGATCATACCCTCATCCTCTGATACAGGAATGAATGCACCGGAGAGGCCGCCTACGTATGAGGATGCCATGATTCCGCCCTTCTTTACTGCGTCGTTGAGCATTGCGAGAGCTGCTGTCGTACCCCATGTACCGCATGTCTCGAGACCGAATTCTTCCAAAAGTCTTGCAACTGAATCGCCGACTGCAGGTGTAGGTGCGAGTGAGAGGTCAATGATTCCAAACGGAACCTGGAGTCTCTCGGATGCTTCTCTGGCAACGAGTTCACCGACTCTGGTAATCTTGAATGCTGCCTTCTTGATAGTCTCAGCAACGGTACCGAAGTCTCTGCCTCTTACCTGCTCCAATGCGTGCTTAACAACGCCGGGGCCTGAGATACCAACGTTGATAACGCATTCAGGCTCGCCGGGGCCCAAGAAAGCTCCTGCCATGAACGGGTTATCCTCAGGTGCGTTTGCAAATACAACTAATTTAGCGCAGCCCAGAGCATCCTTATCCTTGGTAGCTTCAGCTGTTTTCTTGATGATCTCACCCATGTCACGGACAGCGTCCATGTTGATACCTGTTCTCGTTGAAGCAACGTTTACTGATGAGCATACGAGCTCAGTTGCAGCGAGCGCGTCAGGAATTGAATTGATGAGAACCTTATCTGAATTTGTATAACCCTTCTGAACGAGTGCGGAGAAACCGCCGATGAAGTTAACACCGCAGGTTCTTGCCGCCTTATCGAGCACCTGCGCGAAAGGAGTATAATCTTTTGCTCCGCAAGCTGAAGCAACAATGGAAATAGGCGTTACTGAAATTCTCTTGTGAATGATCGGAATGCCGTATTTCTTGCTGATGAGTTCGCCTGTCTCAACGAGCTTTCCTGCATACTTGCAGATCTTGTCGTAGATCCTCTGGCAGGATTCCTCAACGGTGGGAGCAGCGCAGTCCATAAGAGAGATGCCCATCGTGATAGTACGGATATCCAGATGCTGACTGTTGAACATCTGCATAGTCTCGATTATTTCATGTTCGTTAATCATATATACCTCTCGAAAGATCAGATAGTGTGCATTGCATTGAACAGACCGGTGTGCTGGATTGTGATCTGTACGCCGAGCTTTTTGCCTAATTCAGTGAGCTTATCTGAAATGTCGGATTCTTCGATAACGAGTTCCTTCAAATCTACCATCATTACCATCGTGAAGATGTCATCAAGGATGGTCTGAGAGATATCCTTGATATTGATACCGTAATCTGCAAGAAGGCGTGAGACGTCCGCGATGATACCTACTCTGTCTCTTCCCAATACTGTAACAACAGCTGTATTTTTTTCCTGATTCATAATTGAAACACCTCCTGCAATAATGGTTTGATTTTATCGCTAAAATCGGTAAAACAACATTGATTATTATCTTTTCGAACAATCGAGGACAGAAACGGCAAGTTTATTAGCGCATTTTATTCCGTCGATCGCCGATGACATGATTCCGCCAGCATAACCCGCACCTTCACCGCACGGATAGATTCCCTCAACACCAGTACTTTGAAATGTCTCGGGATCCCTTACAAGCCTTACGGGTGATGAGCTTCTGGCCTCAACAGCTGTAAGTACTGCATCAGGATCGTCAAAGCCCTTGATCTTCCTGCCCATGCCGCTTACGCCGTCCTTGATGGTTTCGAGGATAACTTCAGGGAATACTTCTGATAAGTCACCACAGGTAACACCGGGCATGAATGAAGGCTTAACCTTGCCGAATTCAGTTGTGGGCCTGTTATCCATCAGGTCGCCGTATCTGACAGCAGGAGCCTTACCTGTCTTGCCGCCTGCTGCAAAAGCCTTATGCTCAAGTTCTTCCTGGAACTTAATGCCGTCCAGAACGCCGTCGCCGTAGTCATTACTGTCGATTGGAACGAGGATCGCACTGTTTGAGTTAACGCAGTCACGTGCACGGTAGCTCATGCCGTTGGTACATACGCTCCGGCTGTCACTCTGGGCAGCAACTACTTCGCCGCCCGGACACATGCAGAAAGTATAGAGTTTACGGCCTGTTTTGGTATCACATGATAGCTTATAGATAGCAGGAGTGATATCAGGCGAATAAGCTGAATCAAAACCGAATTGTGATGTATCGATATCAGATCTTAAATGTTCGATCCTGACACCGACAGAGAACGGCTTTGACTGCATGTCCATTCCGAGTCTGTTGAGTGCTCTAAATGTATCTCTGCTCGAATGGCCGATCGCAAGGATCAGATTATCACAGGGCATCTCATATGTGCCTGTATCTGATTCAACGGTAATGGAAGTTAGTTTTCCTTTCGAGGTTTTATAGCCTAAGAAAGTCGTGTTGAATCTGACTTCACCGCCAAGGGCAATTATGTCGTCCCTGACACTTGTAACGACCTTGCGGAGCCTGTCCGTGCCGATATGGGGATGAGCGTCGTACATAATGTCAGAAGGCGCTCCGTGGGCAACCATGGACTGCAGAACAAAATCCTTAAGACCGGAACTGATACCAGAATATAATTTGCCGTCAGAGAATGTGCCTGCGCCGCCCTCACCAAACTGAATGTTGGAATTGGGCTTGATCTGGCACTTACCCTGCTTGAAATCCTCAGTATCCTTAACGCGTTCGTCCATACGTGTTCCGCGCTCAAGAACGATGGGCCTCAAACCGTATTTGGCAAGGATCAGGGCAGCATAAAGTCCCGCAGGACCCGTGCCGACAACAACAGGGCGCTTATATTCCTTATCACCCGTAAAATCATTTAGATAAGGAAGTCCCGTTGCATCGATCTCTTTTTGCTTAAACTCCCTCGTTACGGGAGAGATGAAATCGAATCTGTAATTGATAAGAACTTTGCCATGTCTGGCATCGATGAATTTCTTGTTTATGTCGAGGACTTTGGTACCATCCTCAAGTTCCTGAAGGCCCTTACGCATGGCTTTATTGCCTGACCTCTTGATCTCGTTTACTATCAGGACCGAATCAGGATTTTTGGCTTTGGCCGTTTTATCTTTATTTACTTCCGGTTTAACCTTTATCTCAAACATTCTGAGATATACCTTCCGCCGCGAGTGCTGCCGAAGTCCATGCCCACTGCAGGTTGTAACCTCCGCAGATACCGTTTACGTTTACTGCTTCGCCGATGATGTAGAGGCCGGGGCAGCTCTTTACCTGCAGGTTATCGTCAAGCTTGGAGAGCTTGAATCCGCCGGATGAGACCTGTGCCTTATCGACTTCTCCATAGCCTGTAACGCTTACAGGGAAAGCGCACAGGAGATTTGAAAGTTCTGCGATCTTCTTGTCGTCGAGCTCACGCAGTGTCATCTTGTCGCACTTAAGTCCCATGCTCTTCATTACGAAATCAGTGATATTTCTTAGGAGCGTTCCTGACAGGGCATCAGCGCAGTTTCTGTGCGCATACATCTGTCTTCTGATATAGATCATCTGGAAGATCTCACCTGCAGATTTGCCGGTAAGATTAAGGACTGCCTTAACATCCTTCTCACCGTCATCAATGAGCTGGACTACTACGTCTGAAACATCCATTACACAGATGCCAGATACGCCGCCTTCTTTGGTGAAAAGGATCTCGCCTGTTGACTGTGCCTTGATGGTTCCCTTGCTGTCGAGGATCTTAACATCACCTCTGCAGCGGATTCCTGCGAGGCCCTTGATTCCTGCCGTATCTGATGTAAGAGATGTGAGAGCCGGCTTGAAAGGCACGAAGAATGAATCATCAGCCATGCCCGCCAAGATATTAACCACATCACCTTTTGAACCGGTGTTGGGATAAGTGATACCGCCTGTGGCGATAACAAGATTTTTAGCTAAATATGTCTCGTCTGAATCAGTTACGATCTCATAGTACTTGTTTCTGGAAACTGATCTAACGTGCTCTTTGAATATAGTCTCAATGTTGCAATCAGACAGATAGAATCTGAGCGCATCAACGACTGTGGAACTCTTAAATGTTGAAGGATAAATGAGTGAACCCTTCTGCTCCAAAACGACACCAAGGACATTTTCATAAAAGTCTGCTGTCTCCAGATAACCGTATCTGTTAAGACACTTCTCGAGCTTGAACATATCGTCAGTATTGTATTTGGACGGATCGATCTCCGAGTTGGTGAGATTACATCTGCCGCTGCCTGTCAGAGAGAGCTTTTTACCTACTCTGCTGCCGCCCTCAAGTATAAGTACTTTCTTGCCTGCATAAGCAGTTCTCGCAAGTCTTGCAGCACAATAAAGGCCCGCAGCTCCACCGCCGACAATTACGCATTCATAAACAACATTTTTCATAAGATCACCTGTTCCCCATTGCCAAAGCTAAAGTTCTCATGAATTTACTCTTATCCAAAGGAACGCACTCGTTCTCCTTGACTATCAGTTCCGTGAGCGATGTAAGCTCATTAACATCACCTTCGATAAGCTCCAATTCCAGTTCGCAGATCTCATCAGTCTTGTCACTGACTGAACTTCTGATTATTCCGCTGTCAACGCATGCTTCAATGATGCTGTTTCCGTACTTAAGTTTATAAGTGGTTCTGTTGAATGAATTGAAGCAGAGAATTATAAGATCAGTACTTTCGAGACCTTCGAAAACAACATCCAGAAATTCAACAGGATCACCGTCTTTTTCAGCATTCTTCTTGAATTCATCAATGGAAAAACTGCTGATGTCAGTTCTGAAATTCCATTCATAACGCTGGTGAAGTCCTGTTGAAGCTTCGCCCTTGTACTTAACGGTCTGCTCGAAATAATCAGTGTTATCGCCGGATACGTGCCTTACACGGGCTGAACCGCCGCGGCTCAAAATAGTCCTGTCAGGTGTGTCGAGATAACTGTTCTCGAGCAGCATCGGAGACGAATTCAGGTCAAGACAATACTTACGGAATGAATCCGTTAAGGTGACGTTATTAAGACTCTCTTTGTCCTTAAAACTCAGCTTAACTTCAGTCTCCATAAGCCACTTCCTTAGTTGATGGTATGAACGCCGCCAGTCGATACGACGCAGAGCTTGTTGCCTGAGATAAAGTTCATTCTGATGATGTCCTCATCAACTGAGAAATCGCTGATGATTACGCCTGAAGTATTGTAAATGAATACTCGCTTATCAACGCTGATCGCGTACAGACTGTCGTTCTGTGCAACGCAGACGATGGTTGATCCGATATTTGAATTGTAGATGATCGTGTCATGTGAATTGATTACAGCGAGCTTATTGAGCTGGCTGATACCGTCAGCGTAAGTAACGAAGAGATTGCCGTTAACGTTCTTTACGAATCCGATGGCGGAGAAGTCGTAATTCATCTGTGACAGCGTATCATCCTTAACCTCATAGAGGGCGTTGGATGTGAAACAGCAGAGCTTCTGTCCGACATAGCATATGGAAGCGAACATGACGTTGTCTTCCGTCGTATAAACGGCATAGTCTGATACTTCATAACCCTTGTTTGTATTGTTGATCGAGAATACACGCACGAAAGGAACGATGACAGCACCGCTCGTGTTAATGGTGGATACTGCGAGCAATGTTGAATCAGCGTTAAATGCGCAGCAGATCGGGAAACCTGAGTTATAGGATGTCCATGTAGCGATCTCATTACCGCTCTTGTCGTAAACGCCAACGTCACCGAATGACTCGCTGCTGCCGCAGATAACTGCGATAAAACCGTCATCAGACATCTGTACTGACTTAACGGGGTTAGCCGTAGGCTTGCTGTACCATACGCCGTTCTGGTCGAGCACAGTGAAGTTATATCCGTCACGGTCAAAAACCGCTACGTAATCACCGAAAGTAACGCACTGAGGGTTCTGATATGAGATGGTCTGTGAGAATATCTCAGAACCTGAAAGATTCAGGTAAGCAATACGCTCTGAAGTAACCTTGATAACTCCGTCGCCATAAGGATAAAGCTTCTGCGCTTCAGAATATTCGCAGGTGAAACCGCCCTGTGCAGACAGCTTGATCTGAGCATCCGCACCTGCCATTGATTCGATCTTTTTAGATACGACAAAGATCAACGCAATGCTGACGATCAGCAATACTGCAAAGATCGTTACGGCAATGGTCAGACCCTTTCGGATGGCATCCTGGGAATAGGTCTTCTCACCTTTTTTCTCGTCCTTCTTTTTGGAAGGATCCGGTTTATTCTTTATATCCTGTACTTTATTGTTTTCCATCGTCTTTACTCTGTAATTTCCCGTATATCATATATACCGTTAACATTTTTTGAAATGGCATCATTTAAAAGTTCAAAAGCACTCCAACATCCATAGTTATATGTATCCGAACCCGCGTTATAGAAAAGTTCCTTGGCATATACGTAGAAGCCGAGATATTCGCCATCCTTGCACACATAGTAGGAATCACTGTTCCTTACATAGAATTCATAAGTTGTTGTTTTGTAATTCTTATCAATAAAAGCAAGTGTCAGAACAGAACCGGAAGAAGTATTAAGGTTTTCCTTAATCTCAATTCCGCCGATCTTTATTCCTGACATGCTCTCGAAAAGAATGGAACAATAGGATCGTCCGTTCGAATCATTGATCTTCGCATTACGACCGTCAAGTGAAACGCTTGAAGAAGTATCTGCTACGGTTTTGCCGTCAGCAACATCAAGATTAAGCTTAAACGACTTGTCTCCATAAGTTCCGATAACAGATGAATAATCACTGGGACGGCAAGTAAATACATTTGAGTCGATCAGAATAAGTTCCTGAAGATCGACTCCATCGATCTGGAAATCAGAGAGCATGAAATACTTGTTCATTCCGGTAATATATCCATAGTAATAACCTTTAAGCTTGGAGCTGATGTAAAGTTCTTTGGTCTGACCGTTATTGAGAGTAATGCTAAAGTGATAAACAGGTTTATCAAGACCATAAGTTGCAAGATCACCTGCGGAAAGCTCAAGATAATCAGAAATCTGAAGCTTCGCAACGTGGCTTATCAACGTCTTAAAATATGAGCTTGCCGGATGACTGTATGGCTTAACGATATTGAAAATATAATTACCGGAATCGTCTTCAACGTAAACAGCATCCAAAGACAGATTATCGGTTGTTCTATCAAAATGAACATTCTTAATATCGCTTAATTCTATATCCAGAACTGTAGGATCAAGGAAATCCAAAGAATCCTTGTCAGCGGCTTCCAGTTTAGAACCAGGAACAATATATATGTCACTGGATCCGGATAAACACATATAACAATAGCTGCCGTCAGGAGATAAATTACCTAAATAGACTGTTGTGGCAGCACCATTTTTAGTATTGATGGTGATAATAAAGCTCGGATTATCAAGTCCGTATTCCGCATAGTTTCCTGTAGATGAAATTTTTGTAGTACTTGAAAACATCGTCATGTTGCTGACGAAATCATATAATGAACTCTGGGAATACTTCTCGCCTGCCTTAACATCATCACCTGCATACTCATACGTTATGGAACCGTCTGAGGCGGAAATACAATTTACTTTTGTATTATTTGCAGTCGAACGATTATAAACAGTGACAGAAGACAAGTCTAATGTATTAATAAAGACAACATCTACCGCACCTGTGGCAGACGACTCATTAGAACTGCCAATCCCCGCATTATTTACTGCATAATAAATCACAACGCCTATTACAAGCGCTATAAGAATTATGAATGGAATTAGCAGATTCTTAAGCGATTTCATATCAGAGATTCTTCCTCTTCATGTAAACAATAACAGCCAGGGCAATAAGAATTACCGGAATGACGATCATGAAGATGATCAACATCAGAGTAGCTGTAGAAGCCGTAGCCTTTGTAGAATCGATAGAGAAATTATCTACGTTCTTGGTATCTATGTTTAACTGTGCAGCTGTAGTATTGTCAGTCAGTTCTCTCACGCATGATCTGAAGAAATCGACATTAGCATCATTAAGAGAATACTGTTCAATATACGAATCTGATGTAAACGCGAGTGTTCCGAAAACAAATATTTCAGCTGAATTGCTGTTGGAACGTGAAAACATCGCAACATAATGCTTACCAACAGTCGTAATTGCAGAATCAACTGAATTACCATTCTCATCTACCTGTACTGCTGATGAATTATCACTGGTCATAAGTACGGAAGATGTTGTATACGCATTTGAAACATTATCAGTTGTTCTTACATTTCTGGCATATAAACTGTGGTAATAAGGGATTGATGAAGAATACCCAGCGAAAACACCATCAGCAACTACAACGGTATCAAAAGAATAACCGCCGCGCTGATATCCAGGATCATTCTCCGTAATAAGGAGCGGATCGATATTGATATTCATCTGATTGATGAGCTTATTAAGGCTGTCATATTTTTCGGTAACATTATTTGAACTGTAATCAACAGCAACAAAAACCTTACCGCCATTATAGAGGTAATCAGAAATAGCTACATACATCTTCTCTGAAATATCGGTGTTAGGACCATTCAGGATAAGAAGATCACAGTCATCAGGTACCGTAAAATTATCAGAAACCTGGATTTCGGATACTTCAATAGCCATTGCATCCAGAACTTTCGAGATGTTTACCTGTGTTTCCTCTTTTAATCCTGTGACAATGTAAGCCTTAACGTTAAAGCCCTGTGTAAGAGAATACATTGCGTTAGTGAAAGTAAATTCAGTGTTATTTCCGTTAATGTAATAGTATCCTGTTGAATAATAACGTGCGACATCATATGAATAACATTCAATGGGTTTGATTACCTTGAGCCTTCCATTATATGAAACAACATAATTTCCGGCATTTGACGCAAGTGCGTAAGAGTTCGTAGGATCAAGCGTGCTGATTATAGAAGGCTGTTCATTGGGATCAATGTAATCAACAGTAATTCTTCCGCCAGACTTCTTTACATAATCATCAAGGAGCGGAACAATATACTGATATGAAGTACCGGCAACATTTTCAGGACGTGAGAACAGACCAACGATCCTGATGTGCGAATCTTGAGGCAAGCCGTTAATATACTCTTCGGACACCTTTGAAATAGAATTCTGTGCTGTATCTGAAAAATCGAAAGTAAGTGCCTGGCCTAAAACCTTATCGAAAAGGAAGTTGCCTAAAATTATAATTGCAGCAAGCAATACAACAGATGCGATCGAGAAAAGCTTAAGCTTATCTGATCTGGAATCTGTCTGAGAATTATTGTTGATAGTTTCTTTACTCATTTTCAGTCCCCTCCGTCAAGCCTGGCTCCAACGCTTCTTCTCAAGAACCCTGTAAGTCATGTAAAGGAACAGAAGTCCTACAGAAACAAGGAAGAATAAAGCAGAAACCGAGAATACACCAAGACTGAAATCCTGAGTCTTAGCAAATGGATCAAGCCATGAAATAGCACTGTTTACACCAGAACCGAATGAAACTGCATTGAGTGACGGAACTCCTAACATGGTTGCAAGGGAAACTGCAGCACTACCGACATAATTAGCGATCGTTGAGAGCAGCTGTGAAATGATTATGAGCACAAAAGCTACAATAGCTGAAACAATCTGGCTGTCAGTAATGGAAGAAGCAAACAGCCCCATCGAGATAAACATGAAGACCATGAAGAAGAAAACTATGATGGTACCTAATGCTCCGACACCGACACGTCCGCCGCATGCAACAGTTACGATCGCATGAACGATAACATTGATGAACATAATAGCATAAAGCGCAAACGCAGCAAGAAGCTTGCCGGCAACAACCGAGAAGAGACTTACAGGTGTTGTGTAATAAAGAATATCCGTTCCCCTCTTCTTATCCTCAGCAAAAAGTCCCATTGTGATGATAGGAACGATTACAACGAAGAAAGTTCTTAGAGTAATTACTTCGCTGCCGATATTAACAGCTCCTTCAGCGAACTGTGAGAAAAAGATAAAACCTGACAGAAAAGAGAAAATTGACAAAGCTACATATCCTACGGGAGATCTGAAGTATGATAAAAACTCCCTCTTAAATATCGCGTACATCAGTTAGCCCTCCTCTTTGCGGCAGTAATATTCAAGAAGACTTCCTCAAGAGTAGGATCAAGAGAACGGATCTCAAGAATAGGCCAGTTTTTCTTTGCCATGAGCATGAAAATATCTTCTCTGACATCAAATGACTTGTTTGAGAGAATGCTAATCTCAATCTGTCCGATCTTATTATCGGAAACTCTCGGAACAGCAGACTGAACGCCGTTAATGGTACGGAGTGCCTCAGCACAGTTATTAATCGATCCCTTAAAAGTCATAAGAAGCTTTGTCTGGCCGGAGAGCCTCTTTCCAAGGTCAGTAATAGTGTCGATTGCAGCCACCTTACCCTTATTGATGATTACAACACGGTCAGCGATCTCCTGGATCTCTGACAGGATATGTGAGCTGATAACGATTGAATGAGTCTTGGACAGGGACTTGATGAGTTTTCTGATCTCAATGATCTGATTGGGGTCAAGACCTACTGTGGGCTCGTCCAAGATAAGGATCGGAGGATCACCTACCATTGCCTGGGCGATACCGACTCTCTGCCTGTAACCCTTGGAAAGGTTGCCGATAAGTCTGTTCTTAACGTCAGAGATCTTGACCATAGCCATGATCCTGTCGAGCTGGATCTTACGCTTATCTTTGGATACGCGCTTAAGATCAGCAACATAATCAAGGTACTCACGTACCGTCATATCGTAATAAAGCGGAGGATTCTCAGGAAGATATCCGATCTGCTGCTTTGCAAGCTCAGGTTCTTCAAGAATGTCGTAGCCATTTACCTTAACGCTGCCTGAAGTGGATGACAGGTAACCGGTAATGATGTTCATCGTAGTGGTCTTACCTGCGCCGTTGGGTCCTAAGAAACCAAGGATCTCGTCATCATTTACAGTGAAAGAGATATCATTAACGGCTGTTTTGTCGCCATATCTCTTCACAAGATTGTTAATCTCGATCATTGTGACCTCCAAATAATCTCAAACATCTTTGTATTATAACAAAATAAGAAAGACAAAAAAATGGAAATCAGGCAAAAATACGGACAATCAGCCCTGTCTCATTGTGAGTTCTGCGGCAAAAACCTTGGTATCTATGTTTTTGTAGCCGAATACGCTTATTTTATTGTCATTTTTGCAGATGAAAAGCTCCACCTTCTCGCCTGCCTTGACCTCGCTGTTGTAATTGATGACCAGGTCTTCTACGAGAGATACGTCATATCCGTTCTTAAACAGAGCATCGTAAGCCCACGCGGTATAACGTGAGTTATTAACATGCCTGTTGCGGTCGAGCTCAGTATAGTCAGCATATTTGATGATTACGGGCTTTTCAGTCTCACCTGCCACCTCAAATCTTGCAGGGAATCTAAGCTTAGGGCAGTTCTCACCGAATACGAGTCTTGAATCCTGTATTCCCGGAGGCGGCAATTCAGGACGCTTTGAAGCAATAACAGGTCTGTGAGTATTCCAGTCAGCAAGGATCCATGTGGATGTAGCCTGACCGATAAGTCTGTCATCACTGCTGTAGATCTCAAAATCACGGCCATAGTAGAACTTATCAAGCTCTGTAGCCCAAGTCCTGATACGGAATGTATCGTGCCATGACGGGAGCTCGGTAAAACGCAGTCTCATTTTAAGGATGATCCAGCAGATCTGGTTCTCCTTAAGGAAGTCAGTGCCGTAACCCAAAGAATTGGAGCTTCTCTCGGCAGCTTCCTGCAGATCTCCGATGAGCGAAGAACAGTAGAGTTTGTCGCCTATTCCGCATTCAGTAGCTTTGCAATAGACTTCCATGTCTGTGTATTTAGCAGGATCAGACATCTTCAGCTTCCTTATCTTCCTCTTTGGCCTTAAGGACAGGCATCTTCATGGGTATGGTAGCCCTCGGGTTATATCTTCTGAAAACCTGATACATCTCAGGCTTATAGTGGAATACGATAAGCATCTTGTAACCATCGTGGTTAAGCAGAAAATACCAGTATTTCTCATCGATCGGAAAATCAGCCAGATCAGTGAGCTTGAGCTTGATCTGGGCGCTGGACAAGTCGCTGTTGTATCTGTCAGACGTAACGGGGCCGATGTACTCGCACTCCTTGATAGAGAAACTTACGAGATCTTCACGCTTATTCTTGCCCTTGATGGCAGCGCACTCAAAATAGTCGTTGCTCATCTCGAATTCATACTCTTTGTGCTGGTTCTTGAGAATGTAAACCAGACCGAAGATCAGGGCTACTGAAATAAACGAAGTAACCGGTGTAACATCCGAACCCCAGTTAAGCCAGGGATATACGTTGATTACCGTAATCAAAATAATAGCAACGACAATAGCCGTGGCTGTGAAAATTACGCCATTTATACCGTTCTTACGAACTACCAAAGACTCAACAAAAACGTCTTGTATCATGATTCACCTCAAACAGAACTTATTCTATCACAAAGTGAGGGTACGGATTAGTGTAAATTCGGGTTATTAGTGTTAATTAGGGGTGGTTTGTCCCAAAGGTTGTATATATGGGGTTTGGGACAAGTGATGCCCCAAACTGTTGAAATTAATGGCTTTGGAGCAAAAACTCAAACAAAAAATGCCCCAAATCACTCTAAACAGGCACTTTGGGGCACGACCAACAAAAAGAACCGCTTCATATGAAGCGGTTCCTAAAAAATTTAACCTTATGTAAGCGAGTAATACTGTTTTTCGCAATTTCCGCACAAGCGCAAAGCGCGCGGAGGACCTATTGCGAAAAATACGTATTACGAGCGTCTATTAATACATCGGCTGCTGAGGCATTGCAGGAGCTTCCTTCTCAGGAATATCTGTAACAACTGCTTCTGTTGTGAGGAGAGTTGAAGAAACGGAAGCTGCATTCTGGAGTGCTGAACGTGTAACCTTTGCAGGGTCAACGATTCCTGCCTCGAACATATCAACATACTTGTCGTTCAATGCATCGTAACCGATTCCGACAGGTGAATTCTTGATCTTCTCGCAGATAACGCTGCCGTCAAGACCAGCGTTTGCGGCAATCTGGCGTACAGGTTCCTCAAGAGCGCGGAGAACGATCTTAACACCTGTTCTTACATCGCCTTCTGTCTCGTCGAGGAGCTTTGCGATTGCAGGAAGAGCATTGATGAATGCTGTACCACCACCGGGAACGATACCTTCCTCAACTGCAGCACGTGTAGCAGCGAGAGCATCTTCGATCCTGAGCTTTCTCTCCTTCATCTCTGTCTCTGTTGCAGCGCCGACCTTGATAACAGCAACACCGCCGGAGAGCTTTGCGAGACGCTCCTGGAGCTTCTCTCTGTCGTAATCAGACTTTGTCTCTTCGATCTGAGCCTTGATCTGTGCAACACGGGACTTAACTGCGCCCTCTTCACCTTCACCGTCAACAATGATCGTGTTGTCCTTGTTAACCTTAACCTGATGAGCACGGCCGAGCTGGTCAAGAGTTGTATCCTTGAGCTCGAGTCCGAGATCAGATGTGATTACCTGACCGCCTGTAAGGATAGCAATATCTTCGAGCATTGCCTTTCTTCTGTCGCCGAAGCCCGGTGCCTTAACACCAACGCATGTGAATACACCTCTGAGCTTGTTTACGATGAGTGTTGCGAGAGCGTCACCCTCGATGTCCTCAGCGATGATTACGAGCTGCTTGCCTGACTGTGCGAGAGGCTCGATTACAGGAAGGATGTCCTGGATGTTGGAGATCTTCTTATCAGTGATGAGGATATAAGGCTCATCGAAAACTGTCTCCATCTTATCTGTATCTGTTGCCATGTAAGGTGAGATGTAACCTCTGTCGAACTGCATACCTTCAACAACAGAGAGCTCTGTGAGCATTGACTTGCTCTCTTCTACAGTGATAACACCGTCAGCAGTAACCTTCTCCATAGCTTCAGCGATCATCTTACCGACTTCCTCGTCACCTGCGGAGATAGCAGCAACACGAGCGATATCCTTTGAACCGTCAACCTGCTTAGCCTTTGCGAGAACCTCTGAAACTGCTGTGTCAACAGCCTTGGAGATACCCTTTCTGAGGATGATCGGGTTAGCGCCTGCTGCAACGTTCTTCATGCCTTCACGGATGATAGCCTGAGCAAGGAGTGTAGCTGTTGTTGTACCGTCACCTGCAACGTCGTTTGTCTTGGAAGCTACTTCCTTAACGAGCTGAGCGCCTGCATTCTCATAACGGTCTTCGAGTTCGATCTCCTTAGCGATAGTAACACCATCGTTTGTGATGAGGGGTGCGCCGTACTTCTTGTCGAGTACTACGTTTCTTCCCTTAGGTCCCAAAGTAACCTTAACTGTGTCAGCTACCTTGTTTACGCCTGCTTCGAGTGACTTTCTAGCGTCCTCTGCGTACTTAATGTCTTTAGCCATTTTAATGTGCCTCCAAATTTATCTATCCAATATTAGTCTTCAACGATAGCTGCGATGTCGTCCTGGCGTACGATGATGTACTCCTCACCGTCGAGCTTAACGTTTGTTCCGGCGTAGTCACGGATGATGACCTTCTCGCCTACCTTAACTTCCATCTTGATCTCGTTGCCGTCAACGATTCCGCCGGGACCAACTGCGATGATCTCTGCGATCTGAGGCTTCTGCTGAGCACCTGAGGACAAAATAATGCCGCTCTTTGTTGTCTCTTCAGCCTGAAGTTTCTTTACTACTACCTTATCTGCTAAGGGCTTAATTGTCATAAAAAAGACCTCCAATACTAAGAAATTGTGGTTAGCACTCTATTGCCTTAAGTGCTAACCACAACAAAATATAATTCTTATTCTCGACTAAGTCAATACGAAAATCAAAAAAAGTCAAAAAGACTAATGGACTAGCTGATCGAGCGGAATATCCGTTTCACAGTCTTCGAGATCCGGTGCGTAATTGGGGATCGGAACCTCGTCAAATTCCTGTGTTCTGCCGTACAGATAGAGCTGAACATAAGGCACGAGGGCGTTCCAGTTGATCCTCTCGCTCCACTCGTCTCCGTATATTCCGGCATTGTATGTACCCTCAATGGGGAGCTGGAGATACATCATCTCGAGATTCTGCATAGACGGCAGGAACTCAAATGCGAGTGATTCGATCTGCTCCTTCGGAATATCAGTAACGATTGCCTGCAATACATTATCCATGGCTGCGAGCTTGCCCGTAGCGGACAATGCCATATACTGATTCATTACGCTGCGTAATACTTCAATCTGACGTTCCATACGTTCAAAGTCGCCGTTACCGACATATCTGATTCTTGCGTATGCTACAGCCTGAATGCCGCTGATCCATGTATGCTCACCGTAATTGGTTATCGGTGTCGCATTGGGATCCATCTCCTTGATGTAGTCATTAGCAACATCAACCTCACCCGAGGTCATGTTTACATATACACCGCCAACAGCGTCAACGATATCAGCCATGTGACTGAAGTTTACATAAGCATAGCCGTCAATGTTGATTCTTAAGCATTTCTCTACGGTTGCAACAAGAAGATCAGGTCCGCCCCATGACATTGAAGCGTTGATCTTGTAGAAATTATCGTAACCTGGGAACTGCGCATAAGAGTCTCTTGCGACAGAGATAAGCTTGATGGTTCCCTGCTTTTTATCAATTGACATGACAACTATAACGTCAGATCTCTCGCCTGTGCCTGATTCGTTGTAATACTTCTCACGGCTGTCGATACCGATCAGAAGATAGTTCACGATCGACTGGTCCTGAACCGGCGCAAATCTAGTTGTCTGTGTAACATTATTGAGCAACACGGTATTACCGTTCTCATCGATGATGGTAATTACTGCATTTGCATCAGTTGTCTCATAAGTTATCTGATTAAGAAGGTAATCCTTATACCATAGAGCGAAAAAGATCACACCTACTACGACACCGACAAGTCCGGCAATTGTTCCTGCCAGAACTCTGATCTTGGTATGCTTCTTTCTCGAAAATCCCTGACTCTTCTTGGCTTTTGCTTTCTTTTTGGAAAAGCCGTACTGATAGCCTTCATCTGCTTCACCGAAACTGCTATCCTCGTACTCTGCTTCCTCAAGCTCAGAAGCCATTGATCTGTCTTCGTTTGAGAGAGTACTCGTATCGAAAAACTCAGATTCCAGTTTCTTCTCGGAACCTGGTCTTCGAAGTGATAAGTCCCGGTTATTATCGTTATTGTCCATTACTTCCCCGCCTTGGTTTTTAGTCTTGGAGACCGTTGGGATTCATTGTCTGCCACTTCCAGCAGGATGAGCACATTTCCTCAATGCCATATTTAGCCTTAAATCCCAAAACTTCTTCGGCCTTCTTGGTCGATGCATAGCATACGGCTATGTCTCCCGGTCTTCTGGGACCGAAGACGTGATTGATCTCGTGACCGCAAGCCTTCTCGAAAGCTTTTACGGCTTCGATTACAGAAGTTCCCTTACCTGTGCCGAGATTAAATACACTTACGGAATCTTCTGTTTTATCAAGGAATTGTATCGCTTTTACGTGTCCCTCGGCAAGGTCAACGACATGGATGTAGTCGCGGAGGCATGTGCCGTCGGGTGTATCGTAATCGTTACCGAATACAGTCAGACACTCGAGTGTTCCGCCTGCAACTTTTGAGATATAAGGGAAAAGATTGTTAGGAATTCCTCTCGGATCTTCACCGATAAGGCCGCTCTCATGAGCGCCTACGGGATTGAAGTATCTGAGCAGGCAGACCTTTACCTCAGGGTTTGCTTTCGCGAAGTCTCTTAAAACCTGCTCGAGCATCCACTTTGTCCAGCCGTAAGGGTTGGTGCATGTGCCCAGAGGGCTCTCCTCCGTGAAAGGAACATCCTCGCTCTCACCGTAAACAGTTGCTGATGAACTGAATACGAGTTTATTTACGCCAAACTCTGTCATTAGGCGGCATACAGCGATCATGCTGCCGATGTTGTTTGAATAGTAATCGAGCGGGATCTTTACTGACTCGCCGACTGCCTTGAGGCCTGCGAAATGAATGATGCTGTCGATCTTGTTCTCCTCGAAAACCTTTCGAAGTGAATCCTGGTCACAGCAATCTACATTATAGAATTTGAATCTTTTACCTGTGATCTTCTCGAGACGGTTCTGGACTTCCATCTTACTGTTGGAGAGGTTGTCAGCAATTACTACATCATAGCCGTTCTCGAAAAGAGAAATAACTGTATGAGAACCAATATATCCGTTACCACCTGTTACTAAAACTGTAGGCATAGTGATCTCCTTTGGCTTTTTATTGCAAAATCATTTAACCACAAAACACTTCAAATTCAAACTAATTCCACATATTTGCACCATTTTCAAAAGAACATAAAACATTTTTACTATAAAATATGATACGTAAGCTAAAACAAATTGGAGTTACAAATGAACAAACTTATTTACATCGCAGATGATGATGACAATATCAGAAATCTGCTTAAAACATTCCTCGAGAGAGAAGGCTTCCATGTAACCGGTTTTACCAATGGGGATAAATTATTCGAAGCCTTTTCCAATTCACCTTCAGATCTTATTATTCTCGATGTAATGATGCCCGGCCACGACGGTTTCTTCATTCTCAAAGAGATCCGTAAAACATCCAACGTACCGATCATCATGCTCACTGCAAAGGACAGTGACGCCGATTATATCCAGGGACTCGATCTGGGCAGCGACGATTATTTCACAAAGCCCTTCTCACCCATCAAGCTCGTTTCCAAGGTTAAATCTGTCCTCAAAAGACAGGAAGAGATCACCGGCAAAACCGGCGACAAGCCTGACAACGATGCTGTTTACGAGTTTGCTGACATCATCATTAACAGAAAAACAAAAGAGACAACAATGAAGGGCAAGCCCCTCCCTCTTACACCTAATGAATATCAGCTCCTCACATACCTCATCTCCAACAGGGACAGAGCCGTATCACGTGCCGAGCTCCTCGATAAGATCTGGGGTTATGAGACACAGGTTGAGACCAGAGTTGCTGATGACACCGTCAAAAGATTAAGGAAGAAAATCAGTAAATCAGATGCTAAAATATCTACTATCTGGGGTTACGGCTTCAGACTCGTCGACAGAACCGACGAAGATACTGATGATGACGATGACGGAGATATCGAAGATTAATGGCTGAAAAACCGGATCAGGCACGGTCTAAATCAAAAAAGCCTTCAAGAAACAAAGCGGCAATCAGAGTGCCGATCTCACTGCACTTCTACGCAGTTGAGATCGTGGTTATCATTCTGATTGTCTTTATTATTAACATCTATATTCAGTCAATCGTTAAGAATTACATCGCCAACGAGTGTAATTCCCGTCTTGATATCGCGGTAAACTCAACGCAGAATTTCGCACAGGCATTCAGTTCGCAGATCAGTGCGTCAGATGAGCGCAGCCCAGAAAACATCAGAGCTTATCTCATCAATTCCGTTGTTACTTCCGCCGACCTCTCTAACCAGGCGAGCATCGCGCTCTATACATTGGATGAGAGAACCGGAGATTATATCCTCCTCTGGCCTACCGCCCAGTATTCACAGTCATATGCAAACTATGCTTCAAACGTTGTAAGCAACGTTATCGATGCAGGCGGTTACAGACGTGATCTGCTCAACAAAACACAAACACTTGATCTCGACGGAAACATCATCTACTACAGAACCATCGGATTCGAGTATTCAACAACGATAACCGAAGAAAACATCATCGATACCGGTGACAGTACCGTTACTCCTACACCTGTTGTTACCACACGCACCGAAGTAGTCGAACTCGACAACTACTATCTCTGCGTTTACATCAACTCAAGCTCATACTACTCATTCATGGCAGCCATGACTCTGGCACTCATTCAGGCAGCGTTACTTTCCATCGTTATCGCCGGCGTATTGAGTATGCTGATGACATATCCTCTCATCTTCTCAACACAGAAGCTCTCAAGATTTGCACGTAGAATCGCGAAAGGTGACTTCAAACCAGTCCGAGGGCATATCGTCAGTAAAGAGCTCTCCGAACTTGGTGACGTAATGAACCAGATGGCTTATAAGCTTGAAGAATCTGATGTTGAGCAGAAGACATTCTTCCAGAACGCTTCACACGAACTGCGTACTCCTCTCATGTCCATTCAGGGTTATGCGGAAGGTCTGAAATACGGAGTTTTCGAGAGCGACGAAGACAGAGACAACGCCATCGACGTCATTATCGATGAAACAGGAAGACTCTCCTCCCTCGTTGAAAATCTCCTTTCCATTTCCAAGATGGATATGAGCCGCAGCGGCAACTACGAAGTCAAGAAACAGAATATCGACGTCATCAAGATCTGCGATGCCATCATCGACAAGGTCAGAGGCAACTTCATCCACGAAGACAAAGCCATCATCAATGACATCGACATCCAGAACATCTATATCTATGCAAACGAGAACGATCTCATCAGATGTCTCGAAAACATTTTCGCGAACTGCTTAAGATACTGCAAAACAGCAGTCACTTTCAGATGCAAGCTCGACGATACAGGATCAAATGTTGTATTTGAGATTTCAGATGACGGTCCCGGTATTTCACCTGAAGTAATCGATCACCTCTTCGAGCGTTTCTCCAAGGGCTCCGACGGTAAGCACGGTATCGGTATGGCTCTCGCTATGGCCATCGCCGAAGAACACAACGGTACGGTTGAAGCTCACAACAAACCCGAAGGCGGCGCTTGCTTCGAAGTCATCATCCCTGTTGTATTCCATAGAGAACAGCTATCGAAGATGAATAATGATAGCGCTTCATAATGGGCGCTTCATAATCGCATTTCTCGACAAGGTCCTCCGCGCTTCGCTTGTTGCAAGCGCTTCATAATCGCATTTCTCGACAAGGTCCTCCGCGCTTCGCTTGTGCGGAAAGTCTCGAAATACGATTATTCGCTTATGGTTGGAGTGGGGTATCTTTTTTGACTTTATGTTTTTAGAAAAAGATAGTTTGTCGTGAAATCTAACTTTTACTGCCCTAATCTTCTGATTAAAGATATGATTTGCCGTTTTGGATTTATCTTAATCATTAGATTTTTCAAGAGAAAAGATAAAATCAGCGTATTTGTATCTTAAACGCTATTATTTCTTGCAATTTAAGATAAATCCAAGAAACAATTCTTATCTTAAAGGCAAAATAAATCGGTGAAAAAGATAGAAAAAGCGAATATATATCTTTTTCGACCTATCTTTCGAGGAAAAAGATAAACACGCCCAAAACCAAAGCAACACACCAGCAAAAAGACCGCCTCATCAGAGACGGTCTTCATCAAGTCAATTATCTACGCAATATCACATCAGATTGAAATATCTGATCGCATTGAAGAATGCGGGCTTGCCATCGTATCTTGCAGAAGTCTCAGCTGCGAACTGAGCCTTTGCCTGCTCGATCCTCTGAAAATTACGCTGCAGGGTCAGAAGTGTTGTGAGTGCTTCGGGAACCGTAGCGCATCTGCCGGAGATGATTATCGCCTGCAGTTTGAACAGGATTCTCGGATCGGAATACTCAGCTGCTACAGGGCAGTTGCCGCAACCGTTATAAAGGAGCTGTAACTGATTGGAGAGCTCACCGGCTTCAACGATCAGTTCTTCCTTCTTCTTCTTGTGATTTTTCATCTTGAGAACGAAAAGCACGATAAGGCCTGCGCCGATTGCTGCAAAAATACCGGCAGCGATAAAATACGGAACCTTATCTGATGAATGCTTAACACCGAAAATACCATCTAACAGGAAGAAGATGCCGAACAGTGCAACAATGATGCCCCAAACGATCGGAGCTTTACTTGTCTTGGAAAACTTCTCGATATCCTTGTTAACGTTCTCATACTTCTGGTAAACATCAACCTTCGGTGCGAAGTGATTAAGGATAACGTTAAGCTCAGCCAAAGCAGCTTCCCTCGCCTGCGCGAAAGCCGGATTGTACATCATCGGCTGTGTCGGATAAGCATATCCTGCATTAGTAGGCATGGGTTGATAAACCGGTGTCTGATACACGGGCTGGCCGGGCTGCATCTGAGGCTGAACAACCTGTGACTGCGGATAACCCTGCTGCATTTGAGGCTGCATCTGCGGCTGCATTACGGGTGCCTGCTGATACGGCTGCTGAACAGGCTGCTGCATTACGGGCGCCTGCTGATACGTCTGCTGAACAGGCTGCTGCATAACAGGTGCCTGCTGGTACGGCTGTACCGGTGCTGAAGCCTGAGGCTGGACCGGAGCCTGCGGAGCAGGAGCAACGGGGGCCTGTGCGGGTGCAACAGGAGCCGGCTGAGGCTGGTATGGTGATGAAACTACCGGTTGTGACTGAACCTGATTAGGCTGGACTGCAGGTGTTGCAGGATCAGGTGATCCTTTAATCTGCCAATTCTCATCGAAATCGCTCATTTCTAATCTCCCCTTATTAAAACTAAGAATAATTTTATTACATCGAATCAAAAAATCAAATTATATACACGCATAAAAAACGAGGCCGTAAATTAATGCGGCCTCGTTCAAATTCTTTAATTATCAGACTCTATCAGCCAAGCTTGGGGCACTGTGAAAGTGACTTAGCGATATCGTCGTCTGTAGGAATGTAGTCATCCATGATACCGTCGTTGTACTTCTGGTAAGCAACGAGATCGAAGTAACCAGTACCTGTGAGACCGAATACGATGTTCTTTGCCTCACCTGTCTCCTTGCACTTGAGTGCTTCGTCGATAGCAACCTTGATTGCGTGTGAGCTCTCAGGAGCAGGAAGGATTCCTTCAACTCTTGCGAACTGCTCAGCAGCTGCGAATACGTCTGTCTGCTTAACGGATGTAGCCTTCATGTAGCCGTCATCGTAAAGCTGTGACAGGATCGTGCTCATGCCGTGATATCTGAGACCGCCAGCATGGTTAGGAGCAGGCATGAAGTTGCTGCCCAATGTGTACATCTTAGCCAGAGGGCAAACTCTACCTGTATCGCAGAAGTCATATACGAATGAACCTCTTGTGAATGAAGGGCAAGAAGCAGGCTCAACTGCGATGATCTCGTACTGGTTCTCGCCTCTGAGCATCTCGCCTACGAAGGGTGAGATCAAACCGCCGAGGTTAGATCCGCCGCCAGCGCATCCGATGATCATGTCAGCCTTAACACCGATCTTGTCGAGAGCTGCCTTTGTCTCGAGACCGATAACTGACTGGTGGAGCAATACCTGATTCAGAACTGAACCAAGTACATATCTGTAGCCTTCCTGAGTTGTAGCTGCCTCAACAGCCTCAGAAATAGCGCATCCCAATGAACCGTCTGTTCCGGGGAACTGCTCGTTGATCTTGCGGCCAACGTTTGTGAGCATTGAAGGAGAAGGTGTAACAGTTGCACCATATGTTCTCATAACCTCTCTTCTGAAAGGCTTCTGCTCATAGGATACCTTAACCATGTAAACCTGGCAGTCGAGTCCGAAATAAGCTGTAGCCATTGAGAGTGCTGTACCCCACTGGCCTGCGCCTGTCTCTGTAGTAACACCCTTGAGGCCCTGCTTCTTAGCATAATATGCCTGAGCAATAGCTGAGTTGAGCTTGTGGGAACCTGAAGTGTTGTTACCCTCGAACTTATAGTAGATGTGAGCAGGTGTGCCGAGAGCCTTCTCTAAGCAGTAAGCTCTTACGAGCGGAGAAGGTCTGTACATCTTGTAGAAATCAAGGACTTCGCCCGGGATATCGATCCACGCGTCGTCGTTGTTCATCTCCTGCTTGGAGAGTTCTTCACAGAATATAGGATAGAGATCCTCTGCCTTGAGGGGCTCGCCTGTTCCGGGATTGAGAAGCGGAGCGGGCTTCTGCTTCATGTCAGCACGTACGTTATACCATGCTGAAGGGATCTCGTTCTCTGATAAGTAAATCTTGTAAGGAATTTCGGACATATATAGTCTCCCTTCGAAAAAATCTAATCCATTTTACAACAAAAGATTAGAAATTGCACAAAAACTCTTGAATAAAAAAGGGATAAATTGTATGAGTTCTCTCCATTCAGAAGTTTTTCTTGGCATTTTCGAGAGTCAGAATGACCTTATCGCACCATTTGTCGAACTCAGGGTCCTCTTTCATGCACTCCTTATGGTTCAGAATGTATTCGAGCGCGATCCTTACGCCCTTGTGCAGCGGCACGTTGGTCTTGAGATCGGGTGCGAGTCTCTTTACTTTCGAGTTGTCGAAAGACACAGATACGGCCTTATCGCCTGTCAGGCTTCCCTCGAAATCGTAATCCGGTCCGAATGCTGTAAGGAGCTCGGATGAAACGTGATAAGCCTTCAGCTCAACTCCGAGAGCGTCTGCGATAGTCTGATAGATCTGATTCCATGTGAGGACTTCGTCGCCAGTGATCTGGAAAGCTTCGCCGATTGCGTGACGGTTGCCCATGAGAGCCGTATATCCGATCGCAAAATCCTCATTGAAAGTCAGGTGCCAGAGAGATTCGCCGTCACCGTGAATGATTACCGGCCTTCCGTCCATCATTCTCTTGATGACCTGCCACGAGCCGTTCTTGCCGTGAACGCCCAAAGGAATGCTTCTCTCATCGTATGTATGGCTGGGTCTTACGATGGTTACGGGGAACTTGTCCTCTCTGTAACGCGCCATGAGGTATTCTTCGCAGGCGATCTTGTTTCTGGAATATTCCCAGTAAGGATTGGCGAGTGCCGTTCCTTCAGTGATTATATGACTTGCAGCAGGCTTGTTATAAGCTGATGCTGAGCTGATGTAGATGTATTGCTTAGTCTTATCCTTGAAGAGTCTGAAGTCGCGCTCTACCTGGTCTACGGTAAATCCGATGAATTCGCATACACAGTCGAACTTCATCGCGCCGATCTCTTTGAGCACTTTCTCCTCATCGTTAATGTCGCAAACGATCTGATGAACATTCTCCGGTACAGTATCTGCCCTGTTACCGCGGTTGATGAGCCATACTTCCCATGACTTATCCTGCGAAAGTCTTCTGACGATCGCGCTGCTGATGGTTCCGGTTCCGCCGATGAATAATGCTTTCATGTGATTCTCCTTTGGATAACTTGATTAAAATGATTGTATCAATCCGCGGAATATTCAGATATCAAATACCTTCATGTGAATCCGCATTTTCTTGCCAAATGTGATAAACTTCTGTCGATATATTTTTATTATAAGGCTGGAATATGAAGACTTCAGATTTTTACTATGACCTGCCCGAGAGGCTTATCGCCCAGGTTCCGACAAAGGACCGCCTGGCATCACGCCTTCTGGTACTCGATAAGAAAACGGGAAAGACTATAGACGGACACTTCCCTGATATCAAGAACTATCTTCACAAGGGCGATGTCCTTGTAATCAATAACACGAGAGTTATTCCCGCGAGACTTCTTGGCGTGCGTTCAGATACGCAGAGTCCTGTTGAGCTCCTGCTCTTAAAGAGAATCGACGATAATCACTGGGAGACACTCGCACGTCCGGGCAAGAAAGTAAGAGAAGGCAAGCGCATGACCTTCATTCCCGGCGAACTCGAAGCTGAATGCGAGCAGGTTTTAGAGAGCGGTAACCGCATCATAAGATTTGAATTCAAAGGCGTTTGGGAAGAAGTTTTAGACAAGGCAGGAACGATCCCGCTTCCTCCCTACATTCACGAGAAACTTGATGACCCTGAGCGTTATCAGACTGTATATTCCAAAGATTCAGGTTCAGCTGCTGCACCAACTGCAGGTCTTCACTTTACAAAGGAACTTCTGGCCGAACTTAAGGATATGGGTGTTGAGATCGCAGAGCTCACACTTCATGTAGGTCTCGGCACATTCAGACCCGTTAAGGTCGATACAATTGAAGAACACGAGATGCATTCCGAATGGTACGACTTCCCCAAGGAAGCTTCTGACATCATCCGCAAGGCAAGAGCTGAAGGCAGACGCATAATCTCAGTCGGTACAACATCAACCAGAACACTGGAAACAGTTGCTTCCAACGATCCTGATATGATGCCTGTATCCGGCTACACACAGATATTCATCTATCCCGGTTACGAGTTTAAATGCGTTAATTCACTCATCACGAATTTCCATCTGCCGGAATCAACGCTGATCATGCTCGTATCCGCACTTGCAGGAAAAGAACACGTATTAAACGCATACAAGCACGCTGTTGAAGAAGAATACCGTTTCTTCTCATTCGGTGATGCTATGTTCATTACAGATTTGGAGAACTGATATGTCTAACTATCCCGTATGGTACGAACACATTCATACATGCGCTCAGACAGGTGCAAGACTCGGTAAGGTCCACACACCTCACGGGACATTCATGACACCTGCATTTATGCCCGTCGGAACACAGGCTTCCGTTAAGGGTATGAGCCCTGAAGAAGTTTACGGCATGGGCGCCGGCATCATGCTCTCCAACACATACCACCTCTGGCTCAGACCCGGCAGCGAGATCGTTGCAAAGGCCGGCGGTCTTCATAAGTTCATGAACTGGAAAGGCGCCATCCTCACGGACAGCGGCGGATTCCAGGTTTTCTCACTTGCCAAGCCGAAGGATGTTAAGGAAGACGGCGTTAAGTTCAGCTCACACATCGACGGACGTAAGTTATTCCTGACTCCTGAGATCTCAATGCAGGTTCAGAATGATTTGGGTGCTGACATCATCATGGCTTTCGATGAGTGCTGCCCCTACCCTTGCGATCACGCATATGCCGACAGATCACAGGCAAAGACGACCAGATGGCTCGAGCGCTGTATCGAAGCACACAAGAGACCTGATGAGCAGGCTCTGTTCGGAATCATCCAGGGTTCAATGTATCCTGACCTTCGAAAGAAGAGCGCAGACGCAATTACATCAATGGATCTCCCCGGTTTTGCGATCGGAGGAATCTCCGTCGGAGAACCCAAGAATCTCTTCCTCGACATGATCGACTGCACAGTTCCTCTCATGCCTGAAGAAAAGCCCCGTTACCTCATGGGTGTCGGTACTCCCGATTACCTCATCGAAGGCGCATGCAGAGGCGTCGACATGTTCGACTGCGTACTGCCGACCAGAATGGGCAGACACGGAACGATCCTCACAGACTATGGTAAGAAGATCATCAGAGACAAGAAATTCGCTGAAGACTTCGGACCCATGGATCCTGACTGCAACTGCTATGCATGCACCAATTTCTCAAGCGCATATGTAAGACATCTGATCAAGGCTAACGAGATGTTCGGATTAAGACTCTGCACTTACCACAACATCTACTTCCTGCTGATGCTCATGGAGAGGATCCGTCAGGCAATTGCCGAAGACAGATTGGGCGATTTCAGAAAAGAATTCTACGAGCGCTTGGGTTAATGAAGCCGTTTATCTACGCAACGAACAGTTCCGACAAATCAGAACGCGAGATCAAGAATTGCAATCTTGCTCGTAAGATCTGTTCTGAAGGAATTGTTCTGCTCGAGAATAACGGTTTACTACCCATTAATCCATGCAAGATTGCCTTATATGGAGCAGGTGCGCGTCATACTGTTTTCGGCGGTACCGGTTCAGGCGAGAATAATCCGAGATACAACATCAGTGTCGAAGAAGGTCTCGTTAACACAGGTTTCACGATAACCACTGACGGCTGGCTCGATGAATACGACAGAATCTACTATCAGGAGTTTGCTTCTTACGAGAAGTTCCTCGCAAAAGGTATGAGATGGCTCCCTCTGATGGAGCGCATGGATTTTTCTGCTGATAATCCGTTCTATCTGCCTGCTGGAAATTCTTTTTCCGCATCCGCTAAAACCGATACTGACACCGCAGTTTATGTACTCGCAAGACAGGCCGGCGAAGGCGCTGATCGAAAGGACATTCCCGGTGATTACTACATAACCGAAGACGAACGAGCACTGATGGGTTCAATCACGGAAGCTTATGAAAACACTATCCTCGTTCTCAATGTCGGTGCTGTAATCGACCTCTCATTTTTGGATGAGATTAAGTTCTCTTCTATAGTACTTCTCATGCAGGGCGGAATGGAAACAGGCAATGCACTTGCTGATGTTCTGACAGGCAAAATCAATCCTTCAGGAAGACTCGCTGATACATGGGGAAAAGCTTATTCTGATTACCCCTGTCACGATACTTTCTCTGCCAGAAATCCTGAACAGTTCCAGGAAGATTACCGCGAAGGAATCTTTGTCGGATACCGCTGGTTTGATAAGAGAAACATCACTCCCAGATATCCGTTCGGATATGGTTTGAGCTATACATCTTTCGAGACGGAATACGTTTCAACAGAGATAAACGGAACTGATATTACTGTAACTGCAAAGGTTACAAACACCGGTAAAACGGCAGGCAGAGAAGTTGTCATGCTCTATGTTTCCTGCCCTGAAAACAGACTTATCAGAGAAGAAAAAAGTCTTGCTGCATTTGCGAAAACAATACTCCTTAAACCCGGTGAATACAAAACAGTTACACTCATCTTCAACATCACAGATCACGCAGGTTTCGACAACGATAAACACCACTTTATTTTGGAGAGCGGTGAATACATTCTTACTCTTAATCAGAAGCCTGTTTGTGTTATTAATCTTGATGATGATGCAGTAACTGAAAACGCAAAAGAGATGTTTAATCTCGAGAGGAAGATCGATTACGTTTTACACGATAAATGCGTAAGGAATACTGAAGGTCTTCCCCGTTTCAGCATCAATGCTTCTGAAATAAAAACAGTTTCACATTCATATGAGACGCCTGCCATGGAGAGATCATCTGAAATTGATGAGATCGTTGCAAAATTATCTGTTAAGGACATGGCAAAACTTATCGTCGGCAGAACATATCTGGGTCCCTTCAGACACAGGGTTTTCGGTGCTGTCGGATACACAACTTCAAAGCTGTTCCACAAAGGAATAGACAGTATGCCGATGGCCGACGGACCACAGGGATTAAACCTTACCCAGATTACCAAGAAGCCAAAGCATCACCTGTTTGCGATTCCTACCATGCCTACAGCATTAAGGAAAGCTCATAACATCGGAACCATCCGAATCACTGATGAAAATGAGGTTCCTTACAGGTACTATCAGTTCTGTACTTCTTGGCCGAGCGAGACCATGGTTGCACAGACCTGGGACGTTGATCTGGCAAAGCAGCAGGGTTATGCAATCGGCTCTGAGATGACCGAATACGGTGTTGTATTCTGGCTCGCTCCAGCAGTCAATATCCACAGAAATCCGCTTTGCGGAAGAAACTACGAATACTATTCGGAAGACCCTCTGCTCACAGGTAAAATGGCAGCATACGTTATTTTGGGTGTTCAGTCTCACAAGGGATGCTTTGCAACAGTAAAACATTTCGCTGCGAATAATCTTGAGACCAAGAGAAACAAATCATCTTCCAATCTCGACGAACGCACATTGCGCGAGATATATCTCAAGGCATTCCGTATCTGCGTAAATGAAGCTCACGTTAAGAGCGTCATGTGCAGCTATAACAAGATCAACGGAATTTACACTGCCCTTAACCACGATCTTCAGACTAAGGTTTTAAGAAACGAATGGGGATTTGACGGAGTTGTCATGACTGACTGGTTCGCAACTGGTCACGACGAGAGTTACGATGAACTGTGCTGCAAAGCAGGAACCGATCTCATCATGCCGGGAACTCCGGGTATCGTGTCAAAGATAATGAGAGCATACAGAAAAGGCCTTATCAGCCGTGATGATATCGAGAGATCTGCAAGAAGGATAATCAAACTCTCACTTGAGAGCCACTTGCCAAAAGATTAATTATCGAGTCTTAATGTAACTGCTGACAGATTTCCGCACCTTAACTGATTCTGGTCTGAGATGCGCCTGATCATCATGTTCATCCATTCGCTGCATGAATCTGCAACCAATGCATCAGCAAGTATTCCTTCATCGTTAAGATACTTATAGAAATTCGATGTTGCGCATACGAGTCTGTCTTCATGTGACAGTTCGAAATAGCCGTTCGGAAGGATGCTGATCTGACCGTTTCTTACGATCTTCGCGCATACTCCGCCTCTTCTGAAACAGGCAATTCCCTTATCAACTGCCCGGAGCAGAAGATATTCGGAATCCTGCTCAAGGAATTCTTCCATTACGTTATTAAGCTCGGCAATGCTTTTCGCTGCTTCGTCACTGTTTAAGATCTCAGAGAATAACAAAGCCTGGCTCCTGGCACCTTCAGACAGATGGCTGCCGTAGAAAATCGCGACAGTCATACTCGGGATCAGGGTAAGATACACCTCATCCAGGAAATCCAGAGAATCTCCTCTGTGCTTAAATGTGTAATACTCTATCAAACGAAGCTCCTCTTCATCTTAATGACTATTGCCGAGTAGTTATCCTGTCTGGGGTTCCTTCTGGTCTTAACGCCGTACTTAATGCTTCTCGCAATTCCCGTTGCGTTCTGGTCGAAATGAATGTGATTTACAAGTCTGTTGAGAGGAATGGAATCAGTAACGCCGTCGGAACTTACGATGAGAATGTCATTCTCAATAAGACGGATGGGACTTGAAGTCTTAAGCACATTACATCTGTGATTTCCTACAAAATCGATAAGACCTTTTGCTCTTGTATCTCTGTACGCATCAACGGTATCAATGCCGCCTTCTGCAAACTTCCTTATCATGAGCGTTACATAGTTCTGCTTATAGTTAAGGAGCGTTGCACGGTTATTGCGGATAAGGATGATGTTACTGTCACCGAGACTGTAGAAATTAAGATAATCATCGAAGATATGCACCATTACCAGAGTAGCACCTGCACCCAGATGGTATTCCTCATAAACCTTATCAGAGATCTCGGAAATCAACGCAACATTCTCAGCCTGGGCATCGAATTTATAAGGATAATGCTCCTTCAATGAATCAGTTACGAATTTTGATACGACCTCACCGTTAAGAAGTCCGCCCATTCCGTCAGAACATGCTGCAACAAAACCGTTTTCATCCATCTTATCCATTGGCGAGATGTAAAGTGAGTCTTCCTGGTCGTCACGTTTGCCTCTCTCGTGGAAATAAGCCACATCACATATGAGCTTAAGCTTATCCTTGTGATGCCTGCTGTAAATTCTTGCCTTAACCAGCGTATAAATTATGATTACCGAGAAAGAAACAAATGCCACAATAAACAGCACCAAAGCTACGCGTATTGCAAGAACAGTATCGTCTGGCAAAAGAGAAAAGTCGTACATAGCTGGTCCTGGTCAGTTCCTTTGTTTATTTGTAGTTGAATTGAAGCCTCTTATATAATTTTAACTCAATATATCAAGAAATCATTATGATATTCTTATGACTTAGCCGCTACATACTTATCGATGAGACGGTCTGTGTAGTAAGCCATGAAATACTGCATCCATGAAATTACGACAAAAGAATACAAAAACAGATAGATTCCGAGAGTCGTGTAAGATGCTGACATCAACAGAAAAAACGGAACCGCAAAGTAGAAGATCACAACAAGCAATGCTACTCCGAGACAAGGTCCGAATCTGATGAGAACAAAAAGGATCGCATTCTTATAGATCTTAAAAAGGCTTAAGTCCGTTACAACCATCAGGTTATAGACGAAGTTCTGTACCAGTATGAAAGCAAAGAACAGAACAGCGAAAACACAAGCAATAACAGTTCCAACCGTGCTCGCAAGATTAAGGTAGAAACTTACTGCCAATATGAGTATCGCGCTGATGACAATACCAATTACCATTGCAGCAATGGATTTGCCTACGTTCTTTTTCAATCCCTGCTTAAAATCGTGAAGCAGTGAAATCGATACGCCGTCTTTTATGTTGCGGTATACCTGTACAAAGCCTGTCTGAAACGGGCCCACACATACAAGGCAGGTTGAGACCAACGCCATTACAAAATACATTACCAGCAATGAATACAGCTGTAATGAGATAACAGTATTTCCATCTTCAACGACAGTTATGAAAACATCCCAATGCATTGCCGTGCTCATCATCGGGATGAACACAACAGCAAAGAAATAAGCGATCGCAATTGCCGGAATGTTAAACAGCACAAAAAGCGCGTTCGCGCCCATCAGTCTGACAAGGTTAGACCAGCCACTCTTAAAGAATGTGCGGACAGTGTTATCAGAATATCCTGAAGATTCAATATCAGGATCCAAATCAGTTCTCTCAAGATCCATATATAAATCAACCGGTAATGGATTTGATGCTGTCTTCAAACAGCTTCAGATGTTCCAGTGCTCTGTCAGCAATGGCATTGTTCTTATCCTTCTTACCTGTCTTACCCTTGAAACGTCCTTCGATGGGTGTAACGATACCGAAGTTTGCATTCATGGGCTGGAACTTCTTGATATGAGGATCAGAAACATAGAGAGCCATAGAACCAATAACTGTGCATGCATCAGGTTCATATGTCGGCTCAATTCCGAGAGCTCTCTGTGCAGCATAGAAACCTGCAAGGAATCCTGATGCTGTTGATTCGATATATCCTTCAACACCTGTGATCTGACCGGCAAAGAATACATCCGGCTTTTCTCTCAGGTTGTAATGTGATGACAGATACAAAGGAGAATTGAGGAACGTATTACGGTGCATAACGCCGTATCTCGTATACTCTGCATTCTCAAGTCCGGGGATCATTCCGAATACCCTTCTCTGTTCAGGCCACTTAAGTCTGGTCTGGAACCCTACGAGATTATACATTGTCTTGGCACGGTCATCCTGACGGAGCTGCAGACAAGCATAAGGTTCCATGCCTGTCTTGGGATCAACGAGACCTACGGGCTTCAATGGTCCGAATCTCATTGTATCAACGCCTCTCTGCGCCATTACTTCGATAGGCATGCAGCCTTCAAATACGATCTCACGGTCGAAGTTTTTAACCTCTGCCCTCTCTGCATTTACGAGTTCTTCTCTGAATGCGAGATACTCTTCCTTGGTCATCGGACAGTTGATGTAGTCATCTCCGCCCTTACCGTATCTGGAAGCCTTGAAAGCCTTCGTCATGTCAATTGATTCACCGCTTACGATGGGTGCGGCACTGTCAAAGAAATGAAGGCCTGATGTATCTCCTGTTACCCTGAAGATATCCTCATACAGATCACCGTCTGTAAGAGGTCCTGTCGCAACGATAACGATACCTTCATCAGGGATCTTCGTTACTTCTTCACTGATAACTTCGATAAGCGGATTATTCTTAATTGATTCAGTTATGTATCCTGAAAATTCATCTCTGTCTACAGCCAAAGCACCGCCGGCAGGAATGCTCGCCTTATCAGCTGATTCCATGATCAAAGAACCCAGTCTCCTGAGTTCTTCCTTGAGAAGTCCTATGGCGTTTTCACGTGCAGCTGCTCTCAAAGAATTGCTGCATACGAGCTCAGCAAAATTCTCAGAGTGATGAGCCGGACTGTACTTGACCGGTTTCATCTCATAGAGTTTAACGGATACACCTAATCGTGCGCAGATATTAGCTGCTTCAGAGCCGGCAAGACCGGCTCCGATAATGGTAACTGTAGGATTATTCTTCATCTTCGCCTTCACTCTTCTTGCTCTTGGATGAAGACTTTGTCTTTCTGACGTTTGTAGCGCAATCCTTGTTTGAGCATCTGGGATATGCCTTCCTGCCGAAGTGCTTCAGTACCATGTAGCTGCCGCACTCAGGACAGAACTTACCGTCAATGGGAAGATCCCATGAGATGAAGTCGCAGTTCGGATCACTGCCCTGCTTATCGCATGTATAGAATGACTTATTTCTATACTTCTTGGACTTATGTACGAGAAGTCCTGAACCGCACTTAGGGCACATACCCTTTGCATATACAACGATGTTCTTTGTGTAGTTACATTCAGGGAAGTTAGCGCAGGCAATGAACTTACCGTATCTGCCTTCCTTGTATACCAGTTCACCACCGCACTGAGGGCAGACCTCACCGGTCTTCTCCGGCTCGAAAGTGATCTTGTCGATGGATTCCTGCGCAGCCTTGATCTGAGTGTTGAACTCAGGATAGAACTTTGCAAGGATCTGCTCCCAGTCTTCTTTACCTTCTTCTACGTCATCGAGCTTTGTCTCCATGTCAGCCGTAAATGAGAGGTCAACGATCTCACTGAAATTTTCAGAGAGCATGTTGGTAACGATCTTACCGAGATCTGTGATCTGGAGAAGTCTTCCGTTCTTCTCGATGTACTTACGGTCAAGGATCGTAGAGATTGTAGGAGCATATGTTGAAGGTCTGCCGATTCCGTACTCTTCAAGTGCCTTGATAAGTGTAGCTTCCGTATAGTGCGGAGGCGGAGTCGTGAACTTCTGTAATGACTTAAGATCAAGGAGCTCAAGCTTCATTCCGTCTTCGAGAGGCGGAATAGTAGCCTTGCCGTCCTGATCGTCAGTCTTTGCTGTTTCTTCAGCGATATCATCGTAGAGAACAAGGAAACCCTTGAAAGTAACGGTCTCACCTGTTGCTCTGAATACTCTGTTATTGCAGGATGCCTGGCATGTAACCGTATCAAGCTTGCATGCTGTCATCTGTGTAGCAAGGAATCTGTCCCAGATAAGCTGGTAGAGCTTATACTGATCGTTTGAAAGTGAAGATCTGATTGCTCTGGGATCGAGATCAAAGTGTGTAGGTCTGATAGCTTCGTGAGCATCCTGAGCTGAATTCTTATTCTTGTACTGTCTCTTGAAGTTAGCGCAGTACTCGCTGCCGAAACGCTCCTTGATGAGATCCTTTGCAGCTGCAACGGCTTCATCGGAAATACGTACGGAGTCAGTTCTGATATAAGATACAAGAGCTGTCTGTCCCTGTCCTTCGATCTCAACACCTTCGTAAAGCTGCTGGGCAATGGACATTGTCTTCTTGGATGAGAAACCGAGTCTCTTGGATGCTTCCTGCTGCAATGTTGATGTTGTAAACGGCGGATAAGGATTACGCTCCTTGTTGCCCTTCTTGATGGAATCAACTACGAGCGGACCGCCTGCAACTGCATCGAGCACTTCCTGAGCATCTTCGAGGCACTTGAGATCATCCTTCTTAACCTTGCCGGATTCATCAGAGATTCCGTAATAACCTAATACGAATTTATCTGCACTCTTGCCGGGTGTAACGAGAGCCTTGATAAGCCAGTATTCTTCGGGCTTAAACTCATCGATCTCAGCATCACGGTCCATAACGATCTTTGTAGCTACGGACTGAACTCTTCCTGCAGACAGACCCTTGCGGATCTTCTTCCAGAGAAGCGGGCTTAATTCATATCCTACAAGTCTGTCCAGAATTCTTCTTGCCTGCTGTGCATTAGCAAGATTCATGTTGATGGTTCTGGGATTCTTGATGGCTTCCTGAACCGCAGACTTTGTAATCTCATTAAATGTGATTCTGCACTTGGAATCAGGATCGATCTTCAATACCTTGGCCAAGTGCCATGCAATAGCTTCTCCCTCGCGGTCAGGGTCGGTTGCGAGCAGTATCTCATCGGCATCTGCTGCCAAGAGCTTAAGATCTCTTACAACCTTCTCCTTTCCCTTCATAGTTATATATAAAGGTTTGAAGTTATTCTTAACGTCAACGCCCAAATTGCCGGAAGGCAAATCTCTTATATGTCCTAAAGATGCTGAAATGATATAATCGTTTCCTAAATATCTGCCGATTGTCTTAGACTTGGCAGGAGACTCTACGATAACTAGTTTCTTACCCATTTGATGGCTCCCTATATTTTTAATTAAAAATATATCATCATTATACAAATGTCAACGAGTACATCCCTTTCTCCTGACAAACTGTCCCATTAAGTTCAAGATCTGTCAAGAGTTTTGTTACTTTGTATACCGGCAGAGTCATAGCCTTACATATCTCATCAGTGCACAAAGGCTTTAGAGTCAGTGCATCTTTTATCAAAAGCTTCCATTTATCGTCATCAAGATCTTCTGGTTTTTCCTTGGCCAGAGTCCTTAACATCTCAATACCGACCTTATCGCCTACTTCCTCCTTATCGAAATCTCTGTAGTAAACATCCTCATTGTTTCCCATCGTTATGCGTTTATACATAAGCGCCTGGGAAATACTGTCTATAACTGACTCAGGATTTAACAATACATTAGCGCCATCTTCCAACAGCTTTAATCCGCCAAGAGCATTTTCGTAATAGATGTTATTAGGGAGCACGAAAATCTCTTTGCCCTGATTTGCTGCGAAAGATGCAGTATGTAATGTTCCTGAACAGGCTCCCGCTTCCATTATCAGTGTACAATCGGATAATCCTGCGATGAGTCTGTTTCTTGACGGGAAATACTGTCTGAGTGGTGTCTGTCCCGGCGGCATCTCCGATACAATGAGTCCGTATTTGGCAATCATGTCATAGAGATCTTTATTCTGAGTCGGATAGATGTTATCAACGCCTCCTGCCAAAATGGCTATCGTTCCACCATCCGTATTAACTGATGCCATATGTGCCTGTCTGTCGATACCGCAGGCCATACCCGATACTGTGGTAATTCCCTTTTTGCCGAGATCCCGGCAGAACTGTTCCGTTGCATATAATGCGTATTTACTCGGATCCCTGGAACCCACGACTGCTATCGAACCTTTTAATACCATGTCCTCTAGCATTTTGTATTTACCCTTATAGTAGAATACCTTCGGCATTCCTGTCTGGACCTTCCAGTTATACGGATAGTTCTCATCTTCACAGGAGACAACATCAATTCCGTATTTCTCTGCTATCTTCAGATATTCCGAAGTAATGGTCTCTATCTTCGGATATGAATCCGAGAGAGCTGTAATCCTTGTGACGGTCTCTTCACTTAATCCGTTGTCTTCTTTAATCAGGCGTTCCAGTGTTTCCTTATCACTTAATTCCCTGTAACTATCAATTGCTTTTTTCTCATACAATTCATTTATCGTTTTGTAATTGATCTCTGTATGAAGTCTTAATGCTGAATAGAAAAAATCTTTAAATCTGTTATCTGTTTCACTCATGTCCATGCTCCTTTCACTCTGAATTGGGATGCTTCAGCCACATCATCAACTGAAACATCTTTTGATCCGTTAAGATCAGCGATCGTTCTCGCAACACGCAACACTCTTGTAAATCCCCTCGCAGAGAAGAACTGTTTCTCTGCCATCTCCGAAGCATATAAGATCACCTTGTCCGGAATCCTCATTAGTTCTTTTATGTCTTCATCAGGAAATGTTCCGTTCAGCAGAGATTCACCATACCGTTCATGCTGGATCTGCCAGGCATCTTCAACCATATTTCGATACTCAAGGCTCTCACCGCCGGCATCACCGATATATATCGATGCCATGTCATTACCTGATATGGATCTCATCTCACTAAACAGGTCGATCCTCTCCAAAAAGGGTCCGCTTATCTTCGACTGGTATTTCCTTATCTGGTTCTCGGTACATCTGCATTTGCTGCCCTTCTCGTACATCAGACCGCACCTGCACGGATTTCCGGTACCAAGGAATATGAAATTACAATCGAAAGAATACAGATCGCCTCGTTTAACGAGATTCACCTTATGTTCTTCCAACGGCTTACGAAGAAAATCCAACACCTCAGGTTTATACAGCGGCAGCTCATCGGCAAACAGAATTCCGTGATTTGCCAGAGCAAGTTCACCGGGTGTAAGACTTACGGAATTACCGAGAAGCTTACCGACAGTTACACTCGGCTCAACTATGCGCACAGGTCTTACAGTGCTAATCTTTGCAGATTCTCCCTCGATGAGTTCAGCCATTGAATAAACATCCGATAATTCATTTCTGTTAAGTCCGGGCATTATTCCTGACAGTATCTTTCCTGCCATGGTCTTGCCGCTTCCGGGACTCCCCATCAGCAGTATGTTATGAAATCCTGCGGCACAGATTAGAAGCGCGCGCTTAGCTTTCTCCTGGCCCTTTAGCATTGAGATATCCAGGATCTCATTACTGTCATCACCAAATTCGGTATCAAACACTGATTCGGCATATTTGTTATCGTCAAAGATGGCAGTCAGATCAGACAGGTTATTGATTCCCTGGCCACGGAAACCCGCAATTCCTGCACTGCCTGATTCACTGTTTGGAATTATCCTGTAATTGAAATCCAAATCACGTACAGTCTTAAGTCTTAAACATGCTCCGGGAGTTCCTTTGAGTTCGCCGCCCAGAGTCAGTTCGCCTTCGGCGTATATCTTTGCTTCAGGCGGCAGATACAACTGACCTGATGCGAACAGTATCCCGAGAGCCATCGGAAGATCAAAACCTGAACCGGCCTTTTTCATATACGCCGGACTGATACCTACGGTTATATGACCCTTCGGCATGCTGAAACCACATGATTTAAATGCTGAACGCAATCTTCCCTGTGATTCCCTTATGGATGAATCACATAAGCCGATTACAGAAAACGTTGGTATGCCCGGTGATATGGAAACTTCTATCAAGGAAACTGTCGTGTCAGTTCCTGACGTAAAACAGGAATAAAGTGTTGCGACATTAGGTTTAGACGCCATAACGTTAACCTCCTTACATCAATCAGAATATGCTTTTGAAATAAGGATTATCAGTACAAAAACATCGCAATAAACCGGCAAGGAAACTGACAAGAAACAGACAAAAACCTGCAAAAGCGTACACATTATTACAAAAACCTACAAAGGAACTGACAAAACACGCACAAATACCGACAAACACCCTACAAAATATCGGCTTTTGAATGTGCTACAATAGTGGAGCAAAAATCAGATATAGAGGTATTTATATATGAAGCTTGGTATCGTAGGACTTCCTAATGTCGGTAAGAGCACACTTTTCAACGCCATTACAAAAGCCGGCGCTGAAGCAGCCAACTATCCGTTCTGCACCATTGAACCTAATGTCGGCGTAGTTACCGTTCCTGATAAGAGACTGGATAAGCTCGCTGAGATCTATAACCCTGAGAAATTCACTCCCGCAGTTGTGGAGTTCGTTGATATCGCAGGTCTCGTTGCAGGCGCTTCCAAGGGTGAAGGCTTAGGCAACAAGTTCCTCTCCAACATCAGAGAGTGCGATGCCATCGTTCACGTTGTAAGATGCTTCGATGATCCTGACGTAATCCATGTAAACGGTCATGCAGATCCTGCCGGTGACATCGCTACCATCGACGTCGAACTCATCCTCTCAGACCTCGAGATCATGGAAAAGAGAATCGACAGAACAAAGAAGATGATGAAGGGCGGCGACAAGGCTTTCGCTAAGGAGCTCGCTGTTTTCGAGAGGATCTACGACTGCCTCGCAGAAGGAAAATCAGCAAGAACACTTTCTTTCGAGGATGACGAACAGGAATACATCAAGGATCTCCAGCTCATCTCAATGAAGCCTGTTCTCTACTGCGCAAACATTGCAGAGGACGACATCAAGAAAAAGGATGACATTCCTTATGTTCAGACAGTTAAGGAAATCGCTGCAAAGGAAGGTTCCGGTGTTGTCGTTATCTCCGCTAAGATCGAAGAAGAACTCGGTGAGCTCTCTGCTGAAGACCGCGAGATGTTCCTTGAAGACTTGGGAATCGAGAGCGCAGGTCTTGACCAGATGATCAACGCATCTTACACACTCCTCGGACTCATTTCTTTCCTCACAGCTGGTCCTAAGGAAGTACGTGCATGGACTATCAAGAACGGAACAAAGGCTCCTCAGGCTGCAGGCAAGATCCACTCAGACTTCGAGCGCGGATTCATCAGAGCTGAAGTTGTTGCTTACGATGACCTCATCGCAAACGGCACATACAACGCAGCAAAGGAAAAAGGTCTTGTAAGATCCGAAGGTAAGGAATACGTCATGAAGGACGGCGACGTTGTAGTATTCAGATTCAACGTCTGATATCTCACAAACAAAACAAATCAGAAGACCCGTGAAGATCTGTCTTTGCGGGTCTTTTTCTCGGTCTTTCTGATCAGATGGATCCAGATATTCTCAACACCGCTTACGATAAATGCAGCACCCGAGAAAATGATTATGTTCTTTGTCGCACCGAAAGGATTGATCAGCAGCAATATTCCTGCAACCAACAGCATCGTAGCCAGCAGCAGAACAAACCAGGAATTAACGGACTTAAGTTTGAATACAAATATCTCACGGCGGAACTTAACGATACCGTCGATCAGGAAGAATATACCTAATGCCGTTGATAACAGCTGCAGGATCGCATCCGGTCTTGCAACACAGAAAGCACCAACGGCCATAATTACAATGGAATAAACGAGAACGACTTCGGCACCTGCCGCCTTGCCGTAATTCTCTTCCCTGAACTGCTTGATGGTAATGAAATAACCGATAACCTCAGTTAAGCCTGCAATGAACAGAACTATTCCAAACAGAATGCCGATAATGCCTGAAGCAAGTTCGGGAAACAGAATAAAGAACAGGCCGGCGATGATTGCAATGATGCCGCCGATATAAGAAGGTATTCTTCTGGTACCGCCTGAACTCATATGGTATTCCCCTGTCAGTTAAAAGATATTAAGCGCCGGGCTTAATTATCGCGAAAACAAAATCCTTACCACGGGCTACGAATTCACGGCAATAGTTATACGGCTGGATTACATATCCGGAATTAATAGCCTCTACACCTACAGATTGTATACCGAAAGCATTGCAATCGTAAACAGATCTGGCAACGTGAAATTCAGTTGTAACTACAACAGCGGTCTTGATATCAAACATAGAAACAGAACGCATTGCTGTTTCATATGTTGAAAGCCCTAAAGGATCGCACTTGATGTCAGCTTCGGGAACGCCCTCTTCAATAAGGAAGGTCTTCATTGCACCTGTCTCATCGTAATCTTCGGGATGTTCACTGTCACCGCTTACGAGAACATAATCAGCGCAGCCTGTCTTATAAACAGCAGCTGCTGTACGGAGTCTGTCAGCAAGCATCGGACTCGGACCGTTATCCCATACGGCGCAACCCAAAACAATAACAGCATCGTAATGAGCACGGGATGCTTCAGAACTCTCGAAAGCATCAAGCGAATAAACCGTCGGTCTGGTGCTCTCGATAACAAAATAGTTCAAAAGACCCAGAACACCGCCGCAGAGAACACCCAGAACCAAAAGGACCAGGAACAGTCTGAAAAAGAATGTCTTGATCTTGCCTTTACTTCTTGAGCTCATCGTTATTCTTCTTTTCAAGCTTTTCGGCATTCGCAACGATCGATCTGGTCATGAAATAGATGAGACCGACGGTAAACAGGAATACGAAAAGTATCGTAATGTCAGAGATAATGACGAATGCAACAGGCAAACCTTCCATTATCAGCGTAAAGATAAATACCAGCAAAGCGCCTGATACATAAACACCGCTTGAAGCGATGAAAAACATCTTATATTTCTTGAAGATTCCGGGAAGCTTCGCAACTGCAAAGAAGATCAAAATTGTTACCGAGATAGCAAGAAAGATTCCTCCTGCAATTACTGTCGCAGTATTCATATTCTGATACCTCTCTCATAAAGCTGCTCACGGATCAGTGTCTCAACCTTATCCTGCAGATCTTCCAATCCCCATGAATTGTCGATCGAGTAATCACCTAATTCGCAATACTCATCGTCAGTCATCTGAACAGCGATCCTGCGTTCAGCTTCTTCCTTATCCATGCCGCGCTTCTGGAGACGCGCAAGACGGACATCCATGTCACATGTAACGACCCAGATCTGATTGCAGAGTTCACGGAACTTGTTTACCGGGATAGGTACATCAAGAACAACGCACTTTGAACCCTTCTCCTTTTCTTTCTCGAGAGTCTCAATAATCTGATCGAAAACATGACGGTGAATGATGGTGCTTAAGTCATCAAGTTTCTTTTTGTCATTAAAAGCAATGTCAGACATAACGCGCCTGTTAAGTGCGCCGTTACTTGAGATTACTTTGTTACCGAATGTTGCTGCGATCTCCGGAATGGCCCTGCCGCCGGCTGCCGTTACGTTTCTTGAGATCTCATCAGCATCGAGGACTACGAGTCCTCTGTCTGCGAGCAGTCCGCTCACAGTACTTTTGCCGCTTCCTATTCCGCCTGTTATACCTAATACAAACATTACTTAGCTTCCAGCCAATCCTTTCCGAATCCGACCTCTGCAAGCAGCGGTACGCTTAACTTGGCAGCCGCTTCCATCTCACTCTTGAGGATGGATGCGCACAGGTCTTTATCTTCAATGTTGCACTCGCAGATAAGTTCATCGTGTACCTGCATTACGAGCTTTGCCGTAGGCAGACGCTCTTCCAAAGCCTTAGATACACGGTTCATCGCGATCTTTATAATGTCAGCAGCAGTACCCTGGATAGGAGTATTCATCGCTGCTCTGTAACCGAAGTTTTTGATGTTACGGTTCTGGCTCTTGAGTTCATTTAGGATTCTCTTACGGCCGTACATCGTAACTGCATATCCCTTCTCCTCACCTGACTTTTTAAGTGAGTCAAGATAAGCAGTAATTCCGGGGAACTGATTGTTATATTCCTTAATGAGTTCAGCGGCTTCCTTGTAACCGATGCCGAGATCAGTCGCAAGTCCGTAGTCGCTGATACCGTAGATGATACTGAAGTTAACTGTTTTCGCGGTTGCACGCATCTTGTGTGTAACCATCTCTTCAGACACGCCAAAAACCTTTGCAGCTGTTCTCTTATGAATGTCTTCACCTTCAATGAACGCTGAGCACATGATCTCATCGCCGCTCAATGCAGCCAAAAGTCTTAATTCGATCTGTGAGTAGTCGGCATCGACAAGGATCTTACCTTCTTCAGCTGTGAAAGCTTCACGGAGTCTTGAACCTTCCTCGGTTCTTACAGGAATGTTCTGGAGGTTAGGCTCTGTTGATGAGAGTCTTCCCGTATTTGTCATTGCCTGAGTAAATGTCGTATGGATGCGTGAATCAGACTTGATCGAACGTGCAAGACCTGATGCGTATGTTGAATCGAGCTTTGAGATCTCACGGTATTTGATGATGTAATCGATAGCTGGAGAATACTGTCTCAATCTGTTGAGCTCATCGATACCTGTTGAGTAATCACCGCTCTTCCCCTTCTTTCCGGAAGGAAGATTAAGATACTTCTCACCATATAAAACATCAGCCAGCTGCTTGGGTGAACCAATATTGAATTCAGTTCCGCACTCATCGTAAATACGTGCGCTGATGTCTTCCAAACGCTTTGTATATTCGCTGTGGAGTTCGGCAAGTCTCTCACCTGAAACATGCATGCCGTTACGCTCGATCTTATCAAGCGTAATTACAAGCGGGAATTCGATATCGTACAGAAGATTCTTAAGATCGTTATCCTTCCCTATAGTGTCAGATAAAACCTTTGCAATTGCAGTAATTACAAGAAGCTTTTCAGCGCACTCCTGAACCTTAGATGAACCATCGTCTTCAACGATCTCTTCGAACAAAGATAACTGTTTTGCAGGTCCCCTCTTATCTTCAACCGGATATGCTGCGAGCATTACGCTCTCATATAATCTCTGGAGATCGGGCTTACCTGACAGGATATTTAATACATATCCTGCAATCTCAATATCGAAAACTGAATCTACTGATTTAAGAGGTTCCTTAATAAGCTTTGATCTGTCTTTGTACTGATATGAAACAGGCAGGATCTTTTTGCCATCAGTAATCGAATTAAATTCTTCAGGGCTGATCACATAAGCAGTCTTGCCGTTCCAATCGAGCAATACAACTTTGTTTCCTGAAGGGATATCGATAAAATCAACGCCAGCATTTAAGTTGTCGAAATCAACATTTGCAGGCACTTCATACTTAATGGACAAACCGTTTTTAAGAACAGTTTCAACCTCTGAAGATACGCTGCTGATGCTCTCATCAACTTCAACGGGAGCTTCAAATCCTGCAGGTTTAACGTTCTCGAGATCAAGCTTCTTAAGAATTGATCTCAGTGCCAGACGGTTAAGAGCACCGGACATTGCAGATAAATCTCTTGTGGAAGACGGATAAACAGCAGCATCTGCAGTGTATTCAACAGGTGATTCCCTGTCGATCGTACAGAGCTTGATATTAAGTGCAAGCAGATCAACTGAAGCCTTAACTCTCTCACTCAAAGCAGGAGATAACTTATCGGCATTTGCGATAACATTATCGCATGAACCGTAATCAGCAATGAGCTTAAATGCTGTCTTCTCACCGACCTTCTCAACACCCTTGATGTTATCGGAGTTATCACCCATAAGTGCCTTGACCTGAACGAATACTTCAGGCTTAACACCATATGTATCTTCGAACATCTTGCGGTCGAACAATACTCTGGGTTCCTTGCCTTTGCCTGACTGCGGCATGATGACAGAAACCTTATCAGAGATAAGCTGGAAATCGTCGTGGTCTCCGCTGTATATGAAGACATTCATGCCCTTCTCTTCACCCTGCTTTGAGAGTGTTCCGATGAGGTCATCTGCTTCATATCCTGCAAGTTCCATACGGCAGATTCCGTAGAGATCCAACAGGTTCTTAACAACAGGCATCTGGGCAGCGAGATCGTCAGGCATGCCCTTGCGGTTAGCCTTGTACTCGTCGCTCATCTTATGTCTGAATGTGGGTTCTCTTCTGTCGAACAGAACGCACATGTGATCAGGGTTATATTCCTTCATGACGCCGAGAACGGAATTAAAGAATCCGTTTACCGCACCGGTTGGAGTTCCGTCAGGCGCGGTCATGGAAGCTCTGCCGATTACGGCATAGTAAGCTCTGTTCATTATTGAATTGCCGTCAACAAGAAGGAGTGTACTCATAATAGCCCTCAGTTTTTCTGTGATTCTTTCTCGATCTCCTGCTCTCTTACAGCATGTGCAGTGCTGATCATGAGCTTGATACGGTTGAGCTGGTTAGCTTCAGATGCACCCGGGTCGTAGTCGATCGGAACAATGTTTGAATTAGGATACTGTCTTCTTAATTCCTTGATCATGCCCTTACCTGTTACATGGTTAGGAAGACATGCGAAAGGCTGTGCGCAGATGATGTTCGGAACACCGTCCTGGATGAGCTCGATCATCTCTGCTGTAAGGAACCAGCCTTCACCGCAGGAGTTACCGCAGCTCAGGACAGTTGAAGATTTCTCTGCGAGTTCCTGGATACGCTCAGTGAGCATGAACTTGCCGTTGGTCTTCTTGAATTCCTTGTTGATTGGTTTTCTAAGTGATTCAAGGAAGTTGATGGCCATATTCATGATATGACCTGTCTTCTTGCTCTTACCAAGGTTCTGTGCCTGCCA
>JAEEGJ010004172.1_pt1 | contig 50262 bp, 44 predicted proteins | sample 8958761 | NCBI WGS metagenome assembly JAEEGJ01 (sample SAMN16246546, study PRJNA631951) | gut metagenome | biome: gut microbiome; feature: rumen; material: RS-attached | host: Bos | place: Iran: Karaj | collected 2018-10
ACCTGCATCGATGAGTGCCCCGTCGGAGCTATCAGCGAAGGCGACATCTACAAGATTGACGAGAACGCTTGCGTTAGCTGCGGTACCTGCGCTGGCGCTTGCCCCACTGGCGCTATCGTCGAGGGTTAAGTCAACCTCACACAGATTGAAAGAAAAGAGAAGGCCTTGCACGTGCAAGGTCTTCTTTATTTATCCAAAGTCTCGGCTATCTTGTCGACATTGATGCTACGAGCCGAGGCATCGAAGATGTCCTTGTAGAGACCGCCTTGGCGGTAGACCTCCTGCGGGGCGCCATGCTGCACGGCATGGCCTGTGTCGAGCACATAGAGCTGGTCGGCATCGATAATCTGCCCGATATTATGGCTGATGACGATGACCGTGCGACCCTGTTTGATGGCATCAATGGAATTTTTGATTTGTTCGGTGGCAATAGCATCGAGACTGGCGGTGGGCTCGTCGAGGAAGATGACGGGTGGGTTTTTAAGGAACATGCGGGCAATAGCTATGCGCTGCTGCTGTCCTCCGCTGAGGTTGAGGGCATTGCTTTGGAACCCCTCGGGAAGTGCCGCCACCTGATCGTAGATATATGCCTTTCGGGCAGCCTCGAAGACCTCCTCCTGTGAGGCGTCGGGACGTCCGTAACGGATATTCTCTTCTACCGTACCACTGAAGATGTGGTTCTTCTGCAGCACGAGTCCTATGTTGTCGCGCAATGCCTGGGTATCCCAGTCGAGTAAGGGTACACCGTCAAGAGTGATGGTGCCGCTGTCAGGCATATAGAATTTGTCCAGCAAGTTGACGATAGTGCTCTTGCCGGCGCCGCTAAGGCCGACAAGGGCGGTAGTCTGGCCTGGCTCGATAGTCATGGTGAGGTCGCGGATGGCGTGGGTGCCGTTGGGATAGGTAAATTCCACGTTCTTTAACTCAAACCTGCCCAGCACTCGCTTTCCATCCTCCACTCTCCACTTCCCACTCTCTTCCACTTCCTCGTCCGCCTCCAGCAAGCCAAAGAAACCTTCGGCGTAGACAAGGGCATCGTTGAGATCGTCGTAGATGCGATGCAGTTGCCGGATGGGAGCGCTGACATTGGCAAAGAGCAGCACATGATACATAATCTTGCCAATGGTCATACCTGGATAGTCCACCAGCACCAGATATGCGGTGAGAATGATAATGAGAACGGTGCCAATCTGCTCCACAAAGGACTTGAGACCTTCGTAGAGGAACGAGATACGGCGTGTCTGCATCTGCTGGTCGGTGCTCTGCTCTTGCAGGACGGCCTGTTTGGCGGCCTCCACGCGCTCGCGGTTGAACGACTTGATGACCCCCATGCTCTCGATGATGTTCAGTATGCCGTGACTGAGCTGCTGGTGGGTACCGAACACACGGTGGCGCCACCCCTTCATGCGTCGCCCCTGCACGGCGGTAATCCAGAAATATATAGGGATGATTGCCGTGGCCACAAGGCCCACATAGACGTTGGCGGCATACATCAGCACCAAGGCCAGCACCGCGCTGGTGAAGAGCGGCAAAATGTCGATGAAGAAATTCTTCACAGTGTTGCTCAGGCTCATGATGCCACGGTCGATACGGGTCTGTAGTTTTCCTGGCTCGTTGCCGTCAGCACTGAAGAAGGCCATGCGGAAAGTCAGTATGCGGTCCACCACGCGCAGCGAGAGGTCGCGGCTGACATTGATGCGTATCTTCTCGCCGAAGATGCGCTGCCCAAAGGTGATGAGGGCCGACAGCACCTCCTTGCCCAGCAACACAGCGCTGATGACAAGCAGAATTCTCGCCGCAGCGCTCCATTGAAAGCCCCCCTCGATGTGCAGCAGGGCGTTGATGGCATCCACCGCGCGGTCGAGCACCACGGCGTTCACCTGTGCCATCAGCGACCCCGCGAAGGTGAGCACCAACGTCATTGCCAGCAGCCACCTGTAGGGCAATACAAACGGCAGCAACTTCTTCAGCAGCCCGCCGATGCCCATCTTGCTTTCTGTATTCTTCTGTTCCATAAATTCAGATTGCAAAAATACAAAAAATGTTTCACTCGTAATGCACTTTTGTCCACGAAGGGACGAAAAATTTGTTTTTATGAGGAAAATGATGTAATTTTGCATTGTCGTTATGAAAAATATAATAAAAGTATATGGCATGAGAACAGCACTTTATGTGCTTGTGATTATAGTCGCTGCAGGTATGGTGTCCCCCATACAAGCCCAACAGCGCGACCGGTTGGCGGAGCTCAACATGGAATGTCGCAACTGGGCTGTCACCCATACCTCTGTGGCGCCCGACGGTTCACTCTGGATGGTATGTTCATACAGCGAGGAAATCTTTTGGGCCAACGACATACACTCCGCTTGGAAGACCCTCGCAAAGGCAGAAGAGGGGCCTTCTTTAAACAATCACGAAAATATTACAGCCTTCGACCGCAAGACAGCAGTGATTACTGGAAATATGTGGCCTAAGGACATCAAACGCACCAGTAGCAGAGGTCAGATGTGGGACTATGTAGACTACTCCAGCCAAAAAGGATTCGAGTGGTTCCACCCTGCCTGGCGCGGCGAGGGGGGACTCCTTTGGACAGGCTCGCAAGACGGCCTGCTCATATTCAGCACCGACAGTGGACAGACCTTCACCACGCTGAGGGACACCGCCTTCGACCATAAAACAGGCATCGATGACATCTACATGCTCAGCGCCGACAGCGGCTGGATTGTCTGCCACGACGAGAGCCTCTACTCCACCAGCGACAACTGGCGCACCTTCCACCGCCAGCCCACGCCTAGCGACAAAGGTGTAAGCCTTATCCGTCCATGGATGAACTATCTGATTGTGAAACAGGCCGGGAAAAGCTATTATACCACTACCGACAACACATTGCAATGGAAGCGCATGCCGTTGACACTACTGTTATTCGAGGTAGATACCGCCACCGGAATGATGTGGGCAATAGACGACAACCATGAGGTGGTGCTGATGGAAGACATCTACAAATGGAAGCCGATGGGCGTGAAGGCATTGTCAATCATTGGGATACTCAACGAACGACTCTATTGCCGAGTCGAGGGAGGCGTGATACGCGTGGATGCCGATGGGATGGTGGACCGATGTCCCTTCCTCACCGACGAGCAACCCTTGGCCGAGCCAGAGCAAACTCTCAAACACGGAGGGCGACTGTGGGGCTACGACGAGAAAAGCGTCTATATCAAGGACAAGAAAGGATGGTACCGCGTGGCGAGGCCGATAGACATAGCAGGTCTCACGCCCGACCCCGACCGCAAAGACCGCGTCATCGTCGTAAAGCTGGAGGATTCGTTTGGCATGAGAGAAGGAGGAACCTTCAGCATTGACCTTGCCGGATACATGGAACCATACACCTACCGCCAGCCACTGGCGACATTCGTGAAGTCGGGTCTGGAGAGCATGGAGATAACGACCTACAAGATAGTTGGCACCCACGTCCGGTGCGAAACCATAAGCTACACCCGCAGCGGCAATCTCCTTGCACAGGCCTCGCACACGAAGACCCACAAGAACTACGACCCTCACCTGAGCAATGGACCAACAACAGAGACAGAGAACATGACAGATTCCGTCGTGCTCCAGCTGTCGGCAAACGATGTCGAGAAAGCCCTGCTGCTACTCGACAAACGCTACAACGACTACCCCAGCCCGCGGGACTTTGGCTTGAATGACACCGCGCTCGACCTGCGCAAAGTCTTCGCCAAAAGAAACTCCAGCAGCAGCAACCGTTACGGCTACACAATTACCCTTGTCAACGGCGCAGGCGACACACTCACGGCCAGCGGCAACACCTCGGCCTTCCTCGACCTAAGCGGCAGCACGCACTATCCTTGGCTGCTGCCGATGACGGTGCAATGGCGCGAAGCCATATTCACCACCTACCAGCCCACATTGTGGCAGGTTCTCCGCGAGGCAATGCCCGACAGCATGCAGCTGCGCGAATATCTCGACAACAAGAAATTATACGGAAACCTAAAACAATAACAAATAATGAAGAAGACCATCTTGATCATCATTGCTATACTAATGGCCGCAGGGCAGATACAGGCCCAGCAGCGCGACCGACGCGTGGACCTCGAGGTGGAATGCGGACGCAAAGCCTCGGTTGCACCCGACGGGTCGATATGGATCTGCACCATGTGCGGCGACGTCTACAAGGCCGACGGCATCGGCACCTCGTGGCGGACGCTGATGAAGAAGAAAGACATCTGGAGCGACATCCACCTGGAATGTGTGGTGCCCTTCGACCGCAACACCGCCGTAACCATGGGCTTCAAGGAATACCTGCTGCGCACCTCGACGGGCGACACCGTGTGGGAGCGCATACCCTACGAAAGCATGAAGAGGCAGGAGTGGTTCCATCCCGGATGGCGCGGCGAGGGAGGCAGGATGTGGGCAGGCTCGCAGGACGGCCTGCTGCTTTTCAGCGCCGACAGCGGCCGCACCTTCACCACCCTGCGCGACACCGCCTTCGAACGCAAGCAGGGCATCGACGACATCTACATGCTCTCCGCCGACAGCGGATGGATTGCCGGACACGGCAACCGCATCTACTCCACCACCGACAACTGGCGCACCGTACGCCGATGGGCAACACCCCTCGACCAAAAACTCTACACCGTCACCAACCCCCACGACCAATACTGGGTGACCTGCGTACGTAGTTGGCAAAACCACCTGCTGGTGCACGAGGCCTACTGGAGCTTCATCACCCCCCTGGGCGACACCCTGCATTGGCAGCGCACCCCCTTCAACCTGCAGAATGACTTCGAGGTGGATACCGCCACAGGGTGCCTCTGGGCACGCGACAGCGTGGGTCACATGGTGGTGTTCTTCAGCCCTCAGCGGTGGAAGACCTTCGACCTGCAAGCCATGCAAATTGCCGGCATCCACCAAGGGCGCGCCTACTGCCTGACGGCGTGGGGCGTAGTGGCCATCGACACCGCCGGACGCATGGACACCTGCGGCTTCTACACCGAGGAACGCACGCTGGAGGAGGCATTCGCCGAAAGGGAAAAGGAGTATGAGACCTATGGATTCACACCACATCGCGGTTTCACCCACAGCGGACACCAATGGCGATACGACTACAACAGCGTCTACCTGAAGGACGAAAAAGGCTGGTACCGCATAGCCAAGTCCCTTGGCATCAGCGCGATGCACCCCGACCCCGACCGCGAGGATCGCGTCATCATCCTGCGCGGCGAAAAGAACTACAGCGTCGACACCGCCGGACGCATCGAGTCCTACACCTACCACCAACCCCTGACCCGCTTCCTCGAAAGCGGCCTGCAGGGCGTGCAGATAACCACCTACTACACAGGATGCTTCCACCACGAAGACCACACCATTGCCTACACCCGCGACGGCGACCGCCTGCGCGAGACGAAGAACACCATAGACAGCAATCGCTGGGTTTCCCGCCACTTCCCTGCCGACACGCTGGAGCGCGCCCTGATGCGGCTGGGCGAAGCCTACAGCCTCTTCCCCACCCCCGCCGACTTCGGCCTACAGGAAGGCGATGTGGACCTGGAAAAAGCACTCTTGTACGACCCCTACGGATGCACCAGCGGCGCCGGCTATAACATCCTCTTCGTCAACGGCAAGGGCGACACCTTGCAGGCATACGGCAGCAGCAACGAGGAGTGCGGCGACTACTTCCCCTGGATGCTCCCCATGCGCTTCGCGGGAAGCCACATGGACTTCGTCACCTACCAGCCCCTCCTGTGGCAAGCCTTGCGCCCCATGATGCCCAAAGGCATGATGCTGCGCGACTTCCTCAGCAACAACTCCCTCATCGACCTTCGCCCCGGCGACCTGCTCTTCTTCAGCGAGGAGGGCGCTATGGACAACGCCATCAAGGCCAGCACGGGACAGTATACCCATGTGGCTATGGTGGAAAGCCTGGGACAACGCGACACCGTGTGGATCATCGACGCCACACAGAAACACGGCGTCAGCCGCCGCCCCTACATCTTCAAAATAGACAACCACCCCGATGTCTATCGCGTGGATTTCCGGGCGGCCTTCTATGCCGACGACGCCATCCGCCGCGCACGCTCCTTCATCGGGCAGCCCTACGACAACGCCTTCCTGCCCGACAACGGCGCCCTCTACTGCTCCGAACTCATCTACGAATGCTACCGCGACATCGCCGACAGCGACACTCACCTCTTTGAATCAAAACCCATGAACTGGCGCGACGCCAACGGAAAACTCCCTGATTACTGGAAGAAACACTTCAAGGAACTCGGCATCCCTGTCCCCGAAGGCGTCCCCGGAACCAACCCCACCGACCTCTCACGGTCGACGCTGCTGCAGAAGCAGTAAGGCTCACAGCCATTCTTTGTTGCGGAAGCTGAATGACCAGCCTGAATAAAGAGGGCGATATTCTCCGTTGATGTACCACAACCTCCATGGATGGATTGCCATCAGATATTGTTTTAACTGCAAAGCAAGGTCGGGCAAAACGTCCATGTGCTGAAAATAGTGTACCTTGATGTCGACATCTGTCATATTGCCTATCGAGTCGAACTCCCAATGGTTAATCATGACATAGAACTTGTTGATTGTGTCCAACTCATGGAATTCGCGAATGAGCGGATAAAGGTCCTCTTTTAACTTCTTCAAACCCTCATTATCCATATCATCGAAGCAGAATCCTTCCACCACTATGCGGTTGTGGTACAAATCCCGTTTCGTCACACGTCCCTCCTCTACATTGAACACCAGCTCTGTCTCATAGTTCCGGGCCCATCCTATATGCTCGTAGGAAATCATCTCTCCCTGCACAGCACGGATATTGTTTGCCGTCACAAAGGTTGCTTCAATCCTGCCGTTGCGGTAGTAGTCTCCAAACACCTCATGCATAGTCGACTGTGGCAATGGCTCTGTGTGAGATTCTTTATATGTACTGTCCTCATAGACTTCCACCACAATGCTGTCGAGCACCAACAAGTCCCCATCCAGGCTCCAATAGCCGACATAGCCGTCCCAGTTGGCTGTGGATTCCATATTGAGTTTCGGTAAAAGGCCTGCAAGTTTATAATAGCGTGCTGAATCCAAAGCATGTGTCAGTCGTCCCATCAGCCACCACTTCTGGCCATCGATGTATATCACATCGCTCTCTTGTCCAGTGGCGAAAGCCACCGACGGTACAAGCATCAGCAACAACCAAAAGAACCTACTGATTTTCATACTGCTGCACTTCATCGTGGAAAAACTCGAGCTGGATGCCAGCCTGGCGGAAGAGTTCCTCGCTCTCGGCACCGGCGTGATACTTGCGCTCACAGACCACGCGCTTGATGCCGCAGTTGATGATGAGCATGGCGCAGGTGCGGCAGGGGGTCATGCGGCAGTAGAGCGTGGCACCGTCGAGGGCGATGCCACGGCGGGCGGCCTGACAGATTGCATTCTGCTCGGCATGCACAGTGCGCACGCAGTGGTTCGAGATATGCCCGTCGGCGTCGATGGTCTGGCGGAAGAGATGGCCCACCTCGTCGCAATGTGGCAAACCGGCAGGAGAACCCACATAACCCGTCACCAGCAGCTGTTTGTCCTTGACAATGACACAGCCGCTTCGGCCACGGTCGCAGGTGGCACGGCGGGCGGCAGCATTGGCCAGTTCCATAAAATACTCGTCCCACGAGGGGCGGTGGTAGGTGATTTTCTGCAGCACCCCTTCCACCTGTGCGTTCAACTGCTCTATGGTGCCACCGTTGTCAAGGCGGAAGTCGGCATTCTCGATGCAGTATTTGAGGTTCTGCTTGTTGGGGTCGTCGTTGTCCATCTCGCGCTGCTCGTTGGCAATGAAAGTCTCATAGGAGACATGGTCTGTCTCCGAGCCGCGCAGCACGGCACGCTCGTAGCGCACCCTGGGGTCGGCATCGACGGCGAAGAGATAGAAGTTGGGCTTGCCGCGCAGTGCCGCCACTTCGCCAGGGGTGCGCACACTCTCGATGATGCAGTTGCAGCCCGAGGCCGAAGCCTTCTCATAGAGCTGCTCCACAATCCACGACGGTGTGTGCTGCGCCCGCAGGTCGTTGCCCACCGCGGCCATCGTGTCGCGATTCACTTCCAGCCCGCGCCGCTTAATCTCCTCGGTGAGGAAAGCCCGCACGCTATAGTGCACAAATCCCTTGTTCTGAACCAGATAATCAACAATGGTGCCCTTTCCGGCTCCCAACGTTCCAGTGATGCCTATAGTAATCATACCTTGTATTTATATTCGAGTTTAGCCAAATCTTCGTTGGCTTTGACGATTTTCTTCTTCAGGCTGGATTTGTAAGCGGTAAGTTTATGCATCAAGCCTTCGTCGGCGAGAGCCATCATCTGCATGGCGAGGATGGCGGCGTTCTGGGCACCGTTGATGGCGACAGTGGCCACGGGGATTCCCGGAGGCATCTGGAGGATGGCCAACGTGGCGTCGAGACCCTCAAGGCAGGAGCCTTTTATGGGGACACCGATGACCGGCAGCGGCGTCTCGGCGGCAATGACACCCGGCAGGGCGGCGGCCATGCCGGCACCGGCAATGATGACCTTGATGCCACGGCCCTGTGCGCCGCGGGCAAACTCGCTCACCTCGCCAGGTGTGCGGTGGGCAGAGAGAGCGTTAACCTCGAAAGGTATCTCCATCTCCTCAAAGAACTGGCAGGCTTTCTCCATGACCGGTAGGTCGGAGGTAGAGCCCATGATGATGCTGACAACAGGTTTCATAGACAGTCTTTTTCTATTGTTTTTCTTCATTAACGAGACAATCTCCTTTTTATTGTGGATTAATCTTTTAAACGTCATTTCAACGATACTTCAACGTTATTTTAACGTTATATTATCGTTAAAGTGACGTTGAAGTATCGTTTAAACATTGTGAAAATCAGCCTGTTGAACAGGGACAATAAAAGGGAGTCCGGAGCGTTATCAATGATATGGGAAAAAGGATATTGCGTTTGCTGTTTATGATGGTGTGGGCGAGCACCTCAGCGCTTGCCCAGGGTACTCTGGGCATCAACGAGCTGCTTTTCCAACCTCACAGCGGCGAAGCTGAGTATGTGGAACTTTACAACCGCAGCAATACACCTGTAGAACTTTCTGATTTTCACATAGTCCGCTGGATAGGCGATTCGCTGGGGACACAATATCCCCTACCTTCGCATACGGTGGCGGCACACGACTATGTGGTGCTGACGAAGAACGCCGCCTCGGTGACAGCAAACTATACCGTCAAATATGTTTCAAAACTGGTAGAATGCAACCTGCCAACCTATCCCAACGACGGCGGCAGCGTTGTGCTGGCGCGTGCCGACAATACAGTGGTGGAGAAGTTCGACTACCTGCCGTCAATGCATAGCCGTCTATTACGGAACAAGGTAGGAGTATCGCTGGAGCGACGCAGTTCCGAACGGCCCTGCAACGATGCATCCAACTGGTTTTCGGCTTCGTCGACCGCTGGTTACGGCACACCCGGATATGAAAATTCACAGAGTCAGGAATATTTGGTTGAAGAGGCGGCCTTTGTCTTCTCGTCGACCCTTGTCTCTCCCGATGATGACAGCTATCAAGATGAGATCTCGGTGGACTACCGCGTGGATGACGGAGAAATACATGCCGACATTGTCCTTTTCGACTCCCGTGGCAACCCTATCCGCCGACTACTCAACAATGCCCTGCTGGGTACTCATGGCACATTCACATGGGATGGCCGCGGCGAGAACGGGCAAGAGCTTCCTCTCGGCCGTTATGTGATGTATATCAACCTACACGACCTTCACGGAACACACCAAACCATTAAGCGAACGCTGTCTGTGGTGAGAAAATAGAAAGGCTTACTTCTTTGACGAGAGGGCGGCGCTGGTCTTGTAGAGTCGCTGAAGTACCGCTTCTACGAAACGCTGGCTTTCAGCATCCGCGGGCTGGAGTGTGCGACCTACACAGTCGTAGGCCATAGAGCCCTCGGGGGTGATATAATTCAACAAATTCTTGACAGCATGCATTGCAAACGGTTTTCTTTCGGCATACTTTGTACCAAACACATTGCGGCTAAAAACAAAAGGTGTAATGTCCAGGTGCATCTGTGCCAACAAGGTTGCCGCTATATCGCTCTGACTGACTAAACCATCGAATTCGCCGGACTTTGCCAACGCCCCCCCCAACCATAGTATGGGGATCTCTGCCACCCGCACGTCTGCCGGCGACTGCCCTTCTATGAAGGTGGCCCCGTGGTCAGGCACGATGATGAGCAGCAAACTATCCCATTGGGGAGAGGCTTTCAATTGCTCGACAAAGACGCCGAGGCAGGAGTCGGTATAAGCAAAGGCATTCTGTCGCTTATCAGGCAGGCGATAATAGTCAACATCCCAAGGTTCATGGCTGCTGAGGGTGAGCACTGCCGAGAAGAAAGGACTGCGTGCCGAGATGAGGTCGGAGGTGAGTACATATTCGTCAGGAACACCCCACGAGCTGGAATAAAGCCTCTTGGGGAAATCGTCTCCACCACGGACTTGGGCGAATCCTGTCTCCATGAAATACATGCGCATGTTAGTGTAGTCAATATCGCCCCCGAAAGTCATGGATGTGGAATAGCCGGCAGCCTTAAAAGAGGATGCAATGGAGGGCAGGTTGCGGAACAGATCAGGACGTTTCATGAGCGTCGCCGTAGGCAATCCCAGCCACCCACTGAGGATAGAGACGAGACCACGGTCTGTGCGATAGTTGTTTGCATAGGCATGGGAGAAATAGAGTCCTTCGGGAATGAGACGCTGCAGGCAGGGAGCCACGCGGCTGTCACCCACCATGCCCTTCCCACCACCTTCCCAGATGACCAGCATAATGTTGGGACGCTCAATGCGAAGGACAGTATCGGCCAACGAGGGATCGGGCTCGAAAATATCGTTCAGCAGAGCATCCACCTCTTCTTCAGGCATGAGGTCGAACTCTTTTGCCAAATCCTGAATCTTGAAGAGGGAGTGAAACATATTGAAGGTGGGGTTGAGGGCCGCATGGTTACAGAAAGGGTATTTGTTGGAGAAATAGGCGTAGGAGGGATTGGCTGTAGATTCAGAGAAGCCTCCCCGGATGCCGACAAACATCAACCCCATGAGCGTAAGAAAGAGGAGCGAGCGAAGCCGTATACGAGGATTCGATTCCTTGTAAAACCAGCGTGGAGTGAGCCAGCGAAAAAGCAACACACATCCCAATATCAAAAGAGCCACAACGCTGAAGCCAAGGATGGTGAACCACACCGGCAGTCCAGCTAGCATCTCCTTGGGCTTGGCAGCATAGATGAGGTCATTGGCGTCAGGTTTGGATCCCCAATAGCTGTAGAGAACTGTATCGACAGCAAAAGCCAGCGTGAAAACTAATGCAATAAGAATGTAGTAAGGCACCAATATCCGTCGCATGGGGAGGTTGACAAAAAAGCTTGCCACCGTCAGCAACACAGGCAACACTATGAGGTAGCATGCCGTGGTAACATCAAGTCGAAGCCCATGCCATAAAACATCCAGACAGGCAAAGAATGGGACATCTTTGGCCATGTCAATATTATAAAGCATGAAGGTTACCTTCTGCAGGATAAACAGACCTATCAATGCCAGAAACAGACCAACCACAAAACGTAGACGCTCTGGAATACGGATGCGACTGCACCATGCGAAGAGGCGGGAAAAATGCTGTGACAGAGAAGCTGGGATCTCGCTCAGACTATTCATCGAAAGGGAGTCTGCTATTGGTTATTCAATGCACTGAGGGGGGGGGGTGGAATTATCTAATTTACAGTAGATTGAGTTGTTCGAAAGAAATTCTGGGACAATTGACTTCATTTTCCCAACAATTTTCATGTCATCCATTCCCTCGAGGATTTCCCATAGCTCGTTGTACTCACGGTCGATGGCCTCAAGCGGATACTTACGCACTTGTGCACGCATGATCTTGGGATGATAGGTGGGGATGGTATTCTCTTTGGTTGCCAGAAGTTCCTCATAGAGTTTTTCGCCTGGGCGCAGACCGATCTCTTTGATTTCGATGTTGTGACGACCTGAGAGCTGTATCATTTTGCGAGCCATGTCATAAATCTTCACAGGCTTGCCCATATCGAAGACAAAAATGTCGCCACCTTCGCCCATGGCACCAGCCTCGAGCACCAGATTGCAGGCCTCCGGGATAGTCATGAAAAAGCGGATGATATCTTTATGGGTCACCGTAAGAGGGCCTCCGGCAGCAAGTTGTTTTTTGAACAGTGGGATGACCGAACCATTGGAACCAAGAACATTGCCGAATCGAGTGGTTACAAAATGGGTCTGGTCGGTGGAGCGACTCTGGATATAAATCTCGGCCATCCGTTTGGTGGCGCCCATCACATTGGTAGGATTCACGGCCTTATCGGTGGAAATCATGACAAACTTCTGCACACCATATTTGATGGCGAGGTCGGCCACATTACGGGTGCCGAAGACATTAATATAAACTGCTTCGTAGGGGTTTTCCTCCATAAAGGGGACATGCTTGTAAGCGGCGGCATGGTAGACAAGGCTTGGGTGGAAAGCCTCGAAGACCTCCTCCATACGGGCCTTGTCTTTGACATTGGCAATGATAAACTCCATGCGTTCAAGCTGGTCCTTATAGGTGTTCTTCATCTCGAACTGGAGGTCATACATGGGGCTTTCGGCCTGGTCGAGCATGATGACCTTCTTGGGCTGGTACCGCATGAGCTGGCGGCAGATTTCGGAGCCTATGGAACCGGCAGCCCCCGTGACAAGCACCACCTTGTCGACCACCTCGCGAACAATATTGACATTGTCCATCTTGATGGGTTCACGTCCAAGCAGGTCCTCAATCTTGATATCTTCAATCTGATTGAATGAGAAGGACCCATTGAGCCAAGTACTGACATGGGGCACAGCCTTGACCGTCATGCCAAGGTCCAATGCCTTGTTGGTGATGGCTTGCTTGTGAAGCATCCGGATAGTGGGGATGGCGATAATGAGCTGTGACACCTTTTTAGCGTCGATGAACTTGGGAGTAAGCACCGAACGAGCTCGCATCACCGGCACACCATTGAGTTCCTGGTTGACCTTCGACATGTCATCGTCAATGAAAGCAACCACATGGTATTCTATACGGACATCCTGATGCAGGGCATTATAGGCGATGATGCCAGCGGCACCAGCACCATAGATGATAACATTCTCGGTGGGACGACGGCGGCGGAAATATTCATTATATATGTATTGCAGTGCAAGGCGAGAGGTAATCATTATTGTTGCCACCATGGCATAGAGCATGAAAATCTCACGGTAGGAGAGCAGGTATCTGTTGTCGATAGGCGTACGCATCTGGTTATTGACAAAATTGATGGCAATGCAGACAAGTGCAGGTCCAATAGTAACCACGACAATCTTATATATGTCACTCATGCCTGCATGGCGTATAATACTGCGATAGGAACCAGCAAGCAGGATGAACAGCAACGTGATGGTAAACGAATACAGGAACTTGAAGAACAGCCCTTGAATTGAGATACCTGAGACCCCTCCTTTGAAGAGAGCTTCCATCATGAAGAATGAGAACAAGAAAATGGCCACGTCCATCGCCAACACATACCATTGGGGAATGGTGGAATGGCGATACTTCTTGACAGCCCAGAAGGATATTTTCTCAATAATGTTTGAACGTCTTACTTTCATATTCTTATGTCTTTATAGTCGTGCATCGATTACTTTTCGCGGCAAAACGCCTTTCACATCGTAGACCACACCGGGCTGAGGGACCCAGGCACGAATGTCGAGTGAGAGGAAGGAGTCATGAGCCACCGCAAGGATAGCGGCATCATAAACAGAAGGTTGCAGTTTACCGACAACTGTAATGCCGTACTCGTCGTATGCCTTCTCTGGAACCACCCAGGGGTCGTAAACCGTGATATTGGGGGTATATTCACGCAAGGTATGGTAAATATCCACCACCTTGGTGTTGCGAATGTCAGGACAATTCTCCTTGAAGGTAAATCCAAGAATCAAGATACGGGCATCTTTGACAGCTACACCCTTGAGGTTCATCTGCTTTATCGTCTGGTTTGCCACATAGTTACCCATAGAATTGTTCAGGCGACGGGCGTTACTCATCACCCGTGGCAAGACACCATAAAGCTGCGACTTTTGAATGAGGTAGTAGGGGTCGACCGAGATACAATGGCCACCCACCAAGCCGGGTTTGAGTTTGATAAAATTCCACTTGGAGGCTGCGGCATCAAGTACATCATTGGTATCAATACCCATGGCGTTGAAAATCTTAGCCAGCTCATTGACAAAGGCAATATTGACATCGCGCTGCGAGTTCTCGATAATCTTCGATGCCTCAGCCACCTTAATACTAGGAGCCTTGTGAGTACCATTGAGCAACACACTGTTGTACATGGCATCTATCAGTTCGGCGGCTTCCGGAGTGGAACCAGAAGTTACTTTGCGGATGGTTTCCACACGATGCCCCTTGTCGCCAGGATTGATACGTTCGGGGCTGTAGCCAGCATAGTAGTCAACATTGAGTTTAAATCCCGTAAGATTCTCGATCACAGGCAGGCACTCTTCCTCGGTGACACCCGGGTAGACTGTGCTTTCATAGATGACGATATTATTTTTGGAGATAACCTTACCCACCACTTCGGAGGCACCGACAAGGGGTGTAAGATCAGGGCGGTTGTTGTCGTCGACGGGAGTGGGAACAGCAACAATATAAACATTGCAATCCTTGATTTCATCAAGAGAGGAGGTGCAATAGAATCCGTGGTTGCGGATAGCATCCTGCAGTAGATCGTCCTCCACTTCCAGCGTATCGTCATGACCTTGCATCAAAGCCCTTACGCGACAGCCGTTAATATCGAATCCGATGGTGGGAAACTTGGTGGAGAAGAGGCGTGCCAAGGGGAGGCCCACGTAGCCGAGGCCTATGACACATATCTTTATATCCTTCAGGGTAATCATATCAGTGAGGCTACAATTTCAATTTCTTCATCAGTGAGATAAGGATGCATGGGAAGTGAAAGGACAGTTTTGGACAACCTGTCGGCCACTGGACAGGGCTGTTGGTTGAGATGGGAGAATGCAGCCTGCCTACTCATGGTGCGAGGGTAATAGACCATCGAAGGGATGCCGGCAGCCTTGAGACGAGTCTGCACTTCGTCGCGATTCTCTATCTGGATAGTATATTGTGCCCAAGAGGAAACCATCCCCTCGGGAATTTCCGGTACCTGCACCTTTCCACACAACAACTCGGTATAACGTTCCGCGACATGATTTACAGCCTGAAGTTCATCGTCGAAATGACGCAATTTCACCTGCAGCACAGCGGCCTGCAGCGTATCGAGACGAGAGTTGAGTCCTAAGCGTACATTGTTGTATTTGTCAGTACCCTTTCCGTGAATGCGGAGAGAGCGCAACAGGTCGGCATAGTCGTCGTTGTCAGTGAAGAGGGCTCCACCATCACCATAGCATCCTAAAGGTTTTGCAGGGAAGAAAGAGGTGGTGCTGATGTCGCCGAAAGAGCAGGCTTTCTTACCTCTTATACTACCACCGAAACCTTGAGCGCCATCTTCGATGAGAGGGATATGCTTCTTGTTACAGAAGTCAACGAGGGCGTCATACTCAGCCGGACGTCCAAAAAGATCCACCGCCACCACTGCTGCTGGACGAGGACCATTGTCCCGCGTCTGTTGCCATTTCCGTTCTAGATCAGCCACATCCATGTTGTATGTTTGGGGATCTACATCAACAAAGACCGGTTTAACATCCAGTATAGCAGCCGCTTCAGCTGTAGAGAAAAAGGTAAAGTCCGGCACAAATACCGCGTCACCTGTTTTTAGGCCCAGTGCACGCATGGCCAGCCAAAGGGCATCAGTGCCATTGGCACAGGAAATGCAATGCTTAGCACCTACATATTCAGCCAGTTGCCGTTCCAGTTCAGCCACCTGAGGTCCCATAATAAATGCTCCCGAAGCAACGACGTTGAACATCGCCTCGTCCATCTCGGCCTTCATGGCCTCGTATTGTCTATGTAGGTCGCGAAACTGCATCTTATTCTTCTACTTTTCCTATAATTTTTGCCGGTACACCGGCCACTATTGCATAATCTGGGACATCCTTTGTCACCACGGCACCAGCACCAACAAGGGCATGACGGCCTATGGTATGGCCACACACGATGGTGGCATTAGCTCCTATCGATGCTCCCTCCTTGACCAGTGTGCGTTCGTAATGGCCATTGGCGGGACGATCCAGACGTGGCATCAGCACGTTGGTGAATACACAGCTGGGACCGAGGAAAACATTATCCTCTATCTCTACGCCTTCATAAACCGACACGTTGTTCTGAATGCGGACTCCATTGCCGATATGAACATTGGGACCGATGTTGACATTCTGTCCAAGCGAGCAGCGCTCACCCAGTATGGCACCCTTCTGGATATGGCAGAAGTGCCACACCTTGGTGCCACTGCCCAAGGTCACACCATCGTCGACATACGAACTCTCATGTATGAAAACATCGTTTACCATCCAAAGGGGTGTTTAGTTAATGGATACTTGGCCATGGGATGGTAGTCCCCGGTGAGGCCGACAGGCTGGGCATGACGAATGTCGTAAACTGTCTGTATGCAGCCTTTGGCTTCAGCAATGCGGAATCCACGACCTGCCAGTATTTCCTCGTAGCTTCGGGTGTGGAGATCTGTGAACCCGCTACTAAATTCGAATTCTTCACCATCCACAGTAATGGAACGGTAACTGCCAGTGACACCTTGCGGCAGATGTTCTCCATTGATGCTGAGGAAATAGCGCACGCGTGCCTGACGGAGTTCAAGGTAACCTGCTACACGATCGTGACTTGCCACATTCACCACATTCTTCTGCACCGGACCAAAAATCCACTGTAGCATGTCGTAGAAATGCACTCCGATATTGGTGGCCACACCACCGCTTTTCTGAATACTGCCTTTCCACGAAGTATAGTACCAGTAGCCACGCGGTGTAATATAAGTGAGGTCAACATCGTAGACCTTGTTTTTAGGACTCTCCTCTATTTTCTTTTTGAGAGCCACCACTGACGGATGGAGACGCAACTGGAAGATGGTGTAGGCTTTGTGTCCCGTTTCCTTTTCCATCTGTTCCAAAGCGTCGATATTCCAAGGACTGAGGACCACTGGTTTCTCGCAGATGACATCGCAACCCAGACGCAATCCATAGCGCGTGTGGGCATCGTGCAGATAATTGGGCGAGCATACCGACAAAAAATCGATATTGACACCTTTGGATTTCACATAGTTGTTATGGCGATCGAAGAGTTCTTGCTCGGTGAAAAAAGAGGCATGGGGGAAATAACTGTCGATGATGCCGACAGAATCACTCTTGTCATAAGCCGATATCAACTCATTGCCAGTTTCCTTGATGGCCTTCAAATGACGCGGGGCGATATAGCCGCCAACTCCTATAAGCGCAAAATTCTTCATAATATATTTTTCAAACAGACAGCCACACTGTCGGTCCAATAGGGTATTTCTTGATGGAACGTAATCTTGAACTTGGTTTTGTCAAGCACTGAATAAGAAGGTCTTTTCACTGGACTAGGATATTCGTTGCTGTGACATGGCAGGATACGACAGGCGGTATGTCCGCTCTGACGGGCAATTTCTTTGGTGAAGTCGTACCAACTGCAGACTCCCTCGTTTGCATAGTTGAATATGCCTTCGTGTTGCAAACAGTCTCCATTTTCTATCAAAGTGAAGACGGCCTTGGCCAAGTCTCCGGCATAAGTGGGAGTACCCACCTGATCAAACACCACACGTAATTCAGGCTTGGAGCCCGTCAAGTTGAGCATCGTAAGCAGGAAATTCTTCCCATATTCACTGTAAAGCCATGAGGTTCGGAAAATGAGATGACGACAACTGGCAGCAGCCTGTTCGCCAGCCAATTTGGTGCGCCCATAAGCTCCGGTGGGGTTGGGGGCCATGGTCTCGCCGCAAGGGGTGTTATAAAGTGTTCCACCGAATACATAGTCGGTAGAAAAATGTATCAACATTCCCCCCACCCTCTTCATTGCTGCAGCCATGTGACCCACAGCATCGCCATTGATGCGAAGCGCTGTCGTCTCATCGCTCTCGGCACGGTCAACATTGGTATAAGCTGCACAATTGACAATCAGCCGAACAGCCTTTTCGTCGACCATAGCGTTCACCTCATCCTGAGAAGTAATGTCCAACTCGTCCACATCGGTAAAAAACCATGTGTGGTTCGATTGTGATGCCAGCAGACGAAAGTGCGTCCCCAACTGGCCATTAGCTCCTGTTACCAGAATATTCATTACCTTTCTTAGAACGGTGATACAAATTCATTAAATCCTCCATGGTGGCTGTCTTTCTCCGACAGTAACACCGCCTCGGCAGGGATGTGCCAGTCGATGGCCAACACCGGGTCATCCCATGCAATGGCACCTTCCGACTCAGGATGGTAATAATCGTCACATTTATACTGAAACAGCACCTCGTCGCTCAACACTGAAAAACCATGGGCCATTCCTTTCGGCAAAAACAATTGACGATGGTTTTCTTCCGTCAGCTCCACCGCCACATGGTGACCATATGTCTTCGAGCCACGCCGGATGTCGACCGCCACATCAAGAACCTTTCCTCTCACCACACGGACAAGTTTAGCCTGAGCAAAGGGTGGTTTCTGAAAATGCAGTCCACGAACCACACCATAGCGCGATTTCGACTCATTGTCTTGCACAAAACTCACATTAATACCTGTCTGTTCCACAAAATCCCGCTCGTTGAAACTCTCAAAGAAATATCCTCGGGCATCGCCAAAAACACGAGGCTCAATAATCAGTAACCCTTCTATATCTGTCTTTATAATATTCATTTAGCCATTAATCATTTTCAACAGATACTGTCCATATTGGTTTTTTGCCATCGGTTGGGCTACCCGTCGCACCTCGTCGGCGGTGAGCCATCCCTCCTCATAGGCAATACTTTCCAGACATGCCACCTTCAAACCTTGACGTTTTTCGATAACCTCTATAAAAGTGGAAGCCTCGGCAAGCGAGTCGTGGGTACCGGTATCGAGCCATGCAAATCCACGACCCATGAGTTGAACATTCAGTTCTCCATCTTTCAGGAATTCTTGATTGACAGAAGTTATCTCCAACTCGCCACGGGCACTGGGTTTAATGTTCTTGGCCACGTTGACCACTTTGTTAGGATAGAAGTAAAGACCAACCACGGCATAGTTCGATTTCGGTTCTTTGGGCTTTTCTTCAATACTTAACACACGGCCTTCCTGGTCGAATTCCGCCACTCCGTATCGCTCTGGATCAGCCACCCAGTAGCCGAAGACCGTTGCCTTTCCCAGTTCATTGACATTGTACACTGCCTGACGCAGCATATTGCCGAGGCCGTTGCCATGGAAAATATTGTCACCTAGCACCAAACATACTGAGTCGTCCCCAATAAACTCCTCTCCAATGATAAATGCCTGTGCCAGCCCGTCAGGTGACGGCTGCTCTGCATAGGAAAAACGCACTCCGAAATCGCTTCCGTCGCCAAGCAGGCGCTTGAATGCAGGTAAGTCATACGGGGTAGATATGATGAGAATGTCTCTTATACCAGCAAGCATCAGCACCGAAATGGGATAGTAAACCATCGGCTTGTCGTAGATGGGGAGCAGCTGCTTGCTGACACCTTTTGTTATAGGATAAAGGCGGGTGCCGGAGCCTCCCGCCAAAACAATACCTTTCATTTTTTTACCATCTTAGTTGTCACCCTTCTCACTTGTGGCATCACTCTCCTCGCCATAGCCATAGCCGTAGCCATAACCGTAACCATAGCCGTAACCATAGCCATAGCCGTAACCATAGCCATAGCCGTAACCACCGTAGCGCTTCTTGATAAGAGGCACGTCGGTCAGAATCACAGCCATGTTCTTAAAGCGTTCTTTGGCAACCATCTCCTGGATATAAGGTAACGCGTTTTTGTTAAGATGACCGATACGCATCACGTATGTCGTCAAGTCGGACACGCGATTGATGATAGCTGCATCGGCAACAATCTGAGCCGGAGTGGAATCGAGGATGATATAATCATAATGCTCGCGCAGATAGGCTACCAATTTGTCGAGTTTATCACCCATCAACAGCTGCGTAGCATTGGGCGGTGTCTTTTCACAAACGATATAGTCGAGGTGGTCGCTCGTCTCGCTGTGCATGATATACTTTTCGAAATTATCCTCCGGATCGATCAAGTAATGAATCAAGCCCACACGATTGTGACGGTCGATAGTCTTAGAGAGACTGCGCTTGCGCAAGTCGAGGTCGGCCAGCAAAGTGCGCTTGCCCGTATAGGCCAGAGACAATGCCAAGTTCAAAGCCGCATAAGACTTACCCTCACCAGGTGTCGTCGACACTGTCTGTATCACTTTCTCTCCTTCTTTCAAGAAGAACGGTATGTTCGAATGCAGCAGGCGGAAAGCTTCCGTGACAACGTCGGTACCATTAGCCGTGACAATAATCTCGTCATTCTTGCGGGCTGCCGGCTTCTGCGGAATCTCACCAAGGATAGGCAGTGTAGTAGCACGTTCCACATCCATCTTCGAACGCACTTTGGTGTCGAAGAAACTGATGAGGAAGAAGACAAGTCCAGGTATCGCGAAACCAAGTACCAAAGCAACCAAAACATACATCATCAGGCGAGGACCGGAGAGTGCGACCATGGCAGGTTCAACAATCCTGGCGTTGGAGATGGCCACTGCACGGTTCATCTTGGCCTCCTCACGTTTGCTCAGCAAATAGAGATAAAGTTCCTCCTGAATCTTCTGCTGACGCATCACTTCGTTGACCTCTTTGGCCTGTGTGGGCATGGCGGTAATCTGGCCCTGTGTTCTGGCAGCCTGGTTACGGGCATCCCTCAAGCGCACCTGGGTGGATTTCACCATGTTTTCCACTGATGAAGTGATAGCCTTCAACTCGTTATCCATCTGCCGTTTGAGACGCTGCAGGTCAGGGTTGTTGGTACCTGCTGTGGTCTTCATGCGGTTATAGTTGTTGACAAGCTGGTTATACGAAGCTATCATAGTCTGTATTCCGGTGTTGTTGATTGCCACATTGGCAGGAATCAACTCCTCTTTGTTGGCAGGATTCGAGATATAATCCTTGATAAAAGTGACCAGTGTCAGCTCAGTCTCCAGCTTGCTGACTTCCTCAGCCTGCCTTTGACCCAACTGCATCAGACTGTTTGCAGCACCACCCCCTTCAATCTCGGGAAGCTGGGAACCCTTCTTAATGGAGGCAACGCGATTGTCAACCGTGTCGAGGGCACCGGAAATAATGGCGATTCTCTCATCTATGAACAACTCCGTCTTTTCTGCGACCCTGTTTTTATCTTCCACAGCGTCATCATTGTACACTGCAATCAAGGTATCAACGACCTGCCCTGCACGCTTGGCATTATTATCCTTGAAAGTGATGGCAATGACGGAAGCCATCTTGTCCACACGTGAAACGTCCAGGGATTTCAGCATACCTCTGGCAACAGATAACGACGGATATGCGCCCATATAAAGAGTCACATCCTCAAAGCCATTGTTGTAATACTTGGTAGTGTCTATCCGGAATTCCACCGTATCGTCAAACACCACCTGCTCATTGAAGTTGGCTGTAGCCTCTTTTTCTTTCCCGAATTTACTGGCTTTATATTCATATTTATTATTGCCCTTGGGCGTGACCTGTATGGAGAAGGCAAGGTTTCTCTCCTCCATAGCAGAATCCTTCACCATGACAAGGGTCAACGGGGCATCATCAAAATAGGATATCTTCTTGAAGAAATCCTTTCGTTCGCATGGGTAGTTCAGCTTCATGCGGGATACCACCTGGTTCATCAGCGATGAAGAACGGAGCAGGTAAATCTCGTTCTCGAGCGATGTACCTGTGTTATCCATCCCCATACTATTGAGAATGGCATCCATATTCTTGCCCGAATACCTGCCACCTCCATCTTGATCTTTCACCAAGATAGTACCGTTGGCGGTATAGGTTTTCGGCGTGGTCTTGTAAATCAACGCCGCGATTCCAAGACACAAAACCACAGAGATAGCAAACCACCACCAATTGTTCAGTACCAGAAAGATGATGTCACGAATCGAAAACGTAGTCTCGTTCCCACTCTCTCCCGACTCCCCGTTCTGAATCTGTTTGTTCTGATATTTTTCCATGTCGGTATTTTAATACGATTATTTTTTTTCTCAATTATTTGCTTCTAGCCAGCATCCAATAGTAGAAAGCCGAGGTCAGCATTGATACGATAGACACTATGCTCGAAATGTAGCTCAGCGTCGACGGGTCACGCTCGGCATCTTTCTTCCGTTTCATATTGGGTTCCACATACACTACATCGTTCTGGTGCAAGTAGTAATATGGAGAATTGAAGATTTCTTTTGACGTAAGGTCCAACTCACCGACGGTGCGCATCCCATTTTCCTCGCGAATCACGGTCACGTTGGTTCGCTGGCCGTACAGTGTCAGGTCTCCCACCATGCTGAGCGCCTCGAAAATAGTCAGGCGTTCGCCGGAAGCCTCAATCACACCCGGTTTGGCTACATCGCCCAGCACACTCACCTTGAAGTTCATCAGCTTCACCGTCACCACAGCATCGAGGATATGGCCTTCGCCCACCAGGCGCTGCTCAATCTCAGCGGCCAGTTCTGCGTGAGTTTTGCCAAGCACATGTATCTTGCCCAACACGGGGAAAATAATATCACCCTCATTGTTGACCAAATAGCCTGTTACTGCCGATGCTCCGGGATTCATCACAGCACCGCCATCGACGGCAATCTTGTTCGTCTCCTGATTGAAGCGTACAGTGGCTTCAGGGGCACGACTTTCCACATAAATGTACAGCAAGTCGTTGGACTGAATACCTTTAGAGAACTGTCCATTTTGGGCTATCTCCACATTACGGGGAGCATCTTTGATGTAAGCAAGCTCCGCAGGCTCGCCGCATGAGGCCAACATCATTGCTCCTGCCACAACAGCCACAAGGGGATTTTTTATTTTGCTTATCTTCATAAATATATATATTTTCTATTTAATACCTCATAACCAAACGTATACACTTTTGGTACATATTATTTCCAACCTGCAAATATACATTTTTTTCTAATAAAATAAAAAAAAAGTTACACCGGTAACAGTTTTTTCTTTTTTTCTTCGTATCTTTGCAGCCGATTTTATGCCCTTCATCAACGACATACTACGCCACCGCAGCCTCTCCATTGTCGGACTTGAGAAGAATACGGGGAAAACCGTCTGCCTCAACTATATATTACATAGAATGAATCAGTTGGGAGTACACGTCGGTGTCACCTCCATCGGTGTCGACGGCGAGCAGGTCGACAGTGTCTTCGCCACTGCCAAACCTGAAATAGTACTTTACGAAGGCACTCGTTTCATCACCTCTGAGCAGCACTACCTCAAGCGTCAACTCGTTTCTCGCCTCGAAGCCGTTGATAACCACCGCACTGCCCTCGGCCCCTTGGTGACCGCTCGCGTACTCATCCGCGGCAAAGCCCTCCTCTCCGGTGCTGCCACCACAGGAATCCTTCGATCTCAGATAGAACAGCTTGATAGCATGGGGGTTGACATTACCATTGTCGATGGGGCTCTCTCTCGACTGAGCCTCGCCTCTCCCACCGTCACCGATGCCATGATTCTGGCCACGGGTGCCGCCGTATCGGCCAACGTAAAACAACTGGTAGCGAAGACCAAATTCCTCCATACACTCATCTGCCTTGACGAAGTCGACACTTCTCTACGTGATCGTCTAAGCACCATACCCTCAGGACTCTGGGGCGTGGATAACGACGGTATCCCCCACGATTTGGGAATCGCATCCGTCTTTCTCATCGACCGTGCTGAGACAGACCTCCTTCACTATGGACACACGCTCTTCGCCTCGGGTGCTGTCAGCGACCGACTGCTGCGTGTACTGGCAGCGAAAGGCAAAGGTATCACTTTGATAACGCGCGACTTCACCAAACTCTTCATCACACCGGAAGCCTATGTGGAATTTACACGCCGTGGAGGACGGCTGATGACCTTGCAACGCTCACGACTCATTGCCATCACGCTCAACCCCACCTCTCCGCAAGGTTTCCTCCTTGATTCCAAGAGTACTTGTGAAACTCTCAGCAACGCTCTGCAAATGCCCGTTTACGATGTAAAGAAGATTGAACAATGAAAATAAAAGAGCTCATAAAACAAGACGCAGGATTCCAATACATCATTGATAGCATGGAGCTTATGTCCTCTGCTGGACGACGCAAGATGCTAAACACCGAATTTTGCTCCGACCCTGCCGAACTACGCACGGAATGGCACCGCCTCAACCATGCTATCCATGCCACACTTCAGTATAAATACAAGAAACCCTACATCGACCTGCGTCACTGTTTGATGTGCCTCCACGACCTGCAGGGCACCCTTGCTTCGCTTGCCAGCCACACCCCTTTGAACGAGGTGGAACTATTCGAAATCAAATCCTTGGCCCAGCAGTCACAGGTAGCGAAAAAAAACATTGCCGACCTCGGCCTTAGCCAACTCCTGCCACTACCTGACCTTTCCGAGGTGTTTTCACTGCTTGACCCAGACAAGACGGGAATCGCAAACTTCTATATCTATGATAGTTATGACCCCCGTCTGACACCTTTGCGACGCGAATTACAAGGACTTCAGACTTCCGAGGGTGACCCTTTACGTATCAGTGAGTTACTAGCTCTCCAGAACGACATCCAAAACGAAGTCTGCCTCCGTCTTTCCGACCAACTCACTGCTTGGTGCGACGTTCTTGTAACCACCTTGGAACAAATGGCTTATACCGATTATCTGCTAGCCAAAGCCGACCTTGCCATCCGCTGGAATCTTACTCAACCGGAAATAGGAGAAACAACTGAATACAAAGAACTTGTAAACCCGCGTCTAAAAGAGCACAACGAAAAAAACAACCTACGCTACCAGCCGGTCGACATTACTTTGCGCCCTGGCGTCTGCCTCATCACGGGTGCCAACATGGCTGGTAAGACCGTACTACTTAAGAGCGTGGCGACAGCACAGACCATGGCACAATGTGGAATGTATATACCTGCAAGCATGGCAGTTGTGAGACTCGTAGAAGGAGTTGTCACTTCCATAGGCGACGACCAGGATGAGATGAACGGGCTCTCCTCCTACGCGGCCGAAATCATTAAAATCAGCCATATCCTTGACACCTGCCGCCACCATGAAATGCTTGTGCTCATCGACGAACCTGCACGCACCACGAACCCTGTAGAAGGCAAAGCGCTTGTGCAAGCCATCATCAAGATTCTCAACGGCATGAGTTCCACTACCCTCGTCACCACACACTACAGCCAACTTGGCACCAACTGTCGCAGACTTAGGGTAAAAGGATTTGTTGAAGGTATGGTCGACCTACCTCTCAACCCTCAGAATATCAACCGTTTCATTGACTACTCTCTCACCGAGGACCTGACTGACAACGTCCCACACGAAGCGCTCCGCATCGCCACCATCCTCAACTGCGATGCCGAAATGATCCGTCTGGCAAAACACAACATGGAACAATAAAAAAGACGCCCTGTTTCGGCGTCATTTTGGCGGAAAGGAGGGGATTCGAACCCCTGAAGCGCTTTTAACGCTTACTCGCTTTCCAGGCGGGCCTCTTCAACCACTCGAGCACCTTTCCTTTCTTCCAAAATCGGGTGCAAAAGTACAACTTTTTTTCAATATGGCAAAAAAAAATGTATATTTGCAGACACGAACGGAATATAAACAACACTAAAACTAATTAATAATGAAGAAATTAATCATCTGTGTCATGGCTCTGACAACATTATTCGGAGGCATCGCCCAAGCCCAGAAAGCTACCAAAAAAAGCCCCGACATCAAACAAAAAGTGGCTGAATATGCCGAATTCAAACTCACTTCCGACCTCATTGAGACCCTCAGTGATAACGAACGCGAACTGGTCAAGATCTTCATCGAAATCGGAAAAGTGATGGACGATATCTATTGGGATGAGTACTTCGGCAATGAAAACCGCGCTAAACTCGAGGAAATCAAAGATCCCGCCATCCGCGCCTTCGCCGAAATCCACTACGGCGCCTGGGACCGCCTCGATAGCGAAAAACCCTTCATCCCTGGATACAAAAATCGTCCCGCCGGCTGCAACTTCTATCCCACGGACATGACCCAGAAAGAGTTCGACGCTTTGAAAGACCCTGAGAAAAACAGTCAGTACAGCGTCATCCGCCGCGACAAAAACGGCAAGCTCTACGTCCTTCCCTACCACAAAGCCTACGCCAAAGAACTCAAGCGCGTCGACAATCTCCTTGAAAAAGCCATCGGCTTGGCAGAGAACGAGGGCCTGCGGAGATACCTCGAGGCTCGCCGTGAAGCCTTCCACACCGATGACTACTTCGAGAGCGATATGGTATGGATGGACATGAAAGACAGCCGCCTTGATTTCGTTGTGGGACCCATCGAGAACTATGACGACGGTATCAACGGCCTCAAGTGCTCCCACGAAGCCTTTGTCCTCATCAAAGACGAGAAATGGAGCGCAGACCTCAGCAAATTTGCCTCACTACTCCCCGAAATGCAGAAACTCCTCCCCTGCGAGGAAAAATACAAAAAAGAGGTGCCTGGCACCGACTGTGACATCAATGTCTACGACGTCGTCTACTATGCCGGTGACTGCAATGCGGGCTCCAAAACCATCGCCATCAACCTCCCCAACGACGAACGCGTACAACTCAAGAAAGGCAGCCGTCGCTTACAGCTCAAGAACGCCATGCAGGCCAAATTCGACAACATCATGCTCCCCATCGCCAAACTGATGGTCTGCGACAAACAGGTTGACAAAGTCACCTTCAATGCCTTCTTCGGCAACACATGCTACCATGAAGTGGCCCACGGCCTCGGCATCAAGAACACCATCACCGGCCGCGGTCCCTGCCGCCAGGCTCTCGGCTCTGTCTACAGCGCCTGGGAGGAAGCCAAAGCCGACGTCTGCGGACTCTTCCTCACCGAACAGCTCATTGAACAAGGCTATATCACCAACAGCACCATCGAAGAGAACTACGTCACCTTCATCGCCGGCATCCTCCGTTCCGTCCGCTTCGGTGCCACTGAAGCCCACGGCGTAGCCAACATCATGTGCTACAACTTCTTCAAAGAGCATGACGCCTTCTCCCGCGACAAATCTGGCAAGTATGTCATCAATGTCGACAACGCACGCAAGGCCGCCCGCGAATGGGCCGCCCTCATCATCAAGATGGAAGGCGACGGCGACTACAACGCTGCTAAGACCTACAGTGATAAACACGGCAAAATCAGCAAAGAGCTCCAGAAAGACCTCGATGCCATCCGCAACGCCAACATTCCCCGCGACATCATCTACCAGCAAGGCGCCGAAATCCTCGGGCTCTAAAATGTGACATTTTTACCACAATACAAATGGAAGCGACTGGTATTTAGTTGCTTCCATTTGTTTTTTCTCCCCCTCCACTTAATACCATCCCCTTATCAACAACGTACCAACGCCCTACCAACACCGTCCATAGTAGGAGTTGATACGATGATGGTACGGTGATGGTAAGGCGATTGTCACTGGATGGTGACATCGTATCCCTTTTATTTTTTTACAAACATTTTTTAGTTGATTTTATTTATAAAAAAACTTTTTACATAACGAAAAAAAATGTATCTTTGCAGAAGACTTCCCTAAGTGAGATAACCCATTTCTCACTGGGAATGATAGGGTTGCGGCAACACTCCTGGATAGGAGCGCCCGTTAATCAGAACCCCAAAAGACTGATGAACCTGCCAAGAACTCCATGCACAGCATGGAGGAGGAGGGATAGTGCACATGGCAGACAAGGACTGGTACGCTTTCAGAATTATCTATAACCGGGTGCAGCCGTTGGTAACCGACTGCGAGGTTCGGGGACTGGAATACTTCGCCCCCACGGACATCATCCGTTCCTTGTTTTTCCTGCATTGCCAGGCAGGCGAGTTGGGCAGGTTCGTAATCAACCACCGCGATGAGGCGCGGCCATACACCCGGATGGACAGCCATCACCCCGCTGTGATTCCCGACCATGAGATGGAGATATTCCGTTTCGTGGTCACATCGGGTCGCCAAGGCCTGCTACTGTTGGGCGACGACCGGCCCGAATACCATCTCGGTGACCGTGTGATGGTCACCGAAGGCCCTTTCAAGGGTGCAGAAGGTCACATCAAACGTATCAAGAAAGACCGTCGCCTGGTGGTGACCATCCCCGGGGTGGTGGCAGTGGCCACCGCATATATCCACCCCGATTTCCTGAAAAAAATTGACACGGGCGAATGAAAACTCCCCTCTTCAGACTACAGTACGAACTAGACAACGCCTACAACGAGGTTGGAGCCGACAAAGGAGCTAAATTGTCGGAGCGTTTCACCGACGATGCCGAGGTAGAAAAGATAATCAGTTTTACCTCGACGCTGTCTCCCAAAGACTGGCTTAAATGGTTGAATGTGAACAACGGGAAACAACCCGACATAGCAGTCATCCCGTTGTCGACCTTCACACCACAGGCTCTGCGCTACCGTCTGGAAGGCAAAGATCCGAAGATCGTATTCCTCACCCGTCCGTTGCACACCATACAGCTGCTGAACAAATGCCTCTATACCACCAATGAAATGGTGGCAGACGGCACCTACCTCTGCTGTCATTCAATGACTGCCACGTTGAAGCGCAAGCTGCAAGAGAAGAAATACCCATGGGGAGTGCGACATGTAGTCGTGATGAGCCACTACCTGTGGCATCGCGTCTGTCCGAAGTTGCGCCTCACAAAAGGACTCTACTTTACAATAACCAAAGGTAAAAACCGCACATTCAACCGCGTAGAGATCCTCGGGCGCCTCTATCGTGCCGGATTTGAGGTGGTCGACGAGCAGTTCCGCCACGGCGAGTTTTTCGTCACCGCCCGTAAGGTAAAAGCCCCCATCCAGGATACCGAACCTACAGGTTCGCCCATCATACACCTGCGCCGCAAGGGGAAGAACGGGAAAGAGATAGTGGTACACAAGTTCCGCACGATGTACACCTATTCGGAATACATCCAGAACTACATCTATCGCTACCAACACCTGCAAAACGGCGGTAAATTCAAGGACGACTACCGCGTGAATTTCTGGGGACGATTCCTGCGCAAAGTATGGCTCGACGAGCTGCCTATGGTGTGGAACCTGCTGCGTGGCGACATCAAACTGGTGGGTGTGCGACCACTAAGCAACCAGTATTTCAACCTTTACACTCCGGAGATGCAGTCCTTGCGCAGCAAGACCAAACCAGGACTGCTGCCGCCGTTCTACTATGAACGGAAGAGTCCTGAGACCCTCGACGAGATACAAGAAAGCGAACGACGCTACCTGGAAGCATACCTGAAGGCTCCGTTCAAGACCGACTGGCGATATTTCTGGGGCATCGTGGGCAACATCCTTTTCAGAAGAAAACACTCAGCATGAAAGAAAATACCGATTGGACGACAGTAATCCAGCCACGAGAGAAACTTTTCTCTGTCAACCTGCGTGAGTTGTGGGATTACCGTGATCTGTGTATGCTTTTCGTCAAGCGCAACATCACTACACAGTACAAACAGACAGTGTTGGGACCTTTGTGGTATATCATACAGCCGATGATCACGGTGGTAATGTACATGGTGGTCTTCGGCGGCATAGCACAGATCTCCACCGACGGACTGCCGCAACCCCTGTTCTACCTCAGCGGCATCTGCCTCTGGCAGTATTTCAACGATTGCCTGACCAAAACTTCCTCGACCTTCACTGCCAACGCCGGCATCTTTGGGAAAGTCTATTTTCCGAGGCTTGTGGTACCCCTCTCGACGGTCATCAGCAACCTGCTGCGCTTCGGCATCCAGTTCGGACTCTTCATGGTGGTGTATGCCATCTACCAGATATGGATCATCCCGGGTCAGATACACACCAACTGGTATTCCCTGTTACTGCCTGTGTTGATACTCATGCTTGCAGGGCTGGCTCTGGGTTTCGGCATACTCTTCTCGAGCATGACAACCAAATACCGCGACATGCAGCTACTGCTCGACTTCTTCATCAGGTTGTGGATGTACGCCACGCCGGTCATCTACCCTTTGAGCACCATCACCAACGAGAAATTGCGGTTCATAATGAGCCTTAATCCTTTGACAGGCATCGTCGAGGCATTCAAGTACGGAATGTTAGGGCAGGGCGAATTCAGCTGGGGCCTGCTGGCCTATAGTTTTGTGTTCATGCTGGTACTACTGGCTGTTGGCATCGTGATATTCAACCGTGTACAAAAAACCTTCATGGACACCGTGTAACTAATGAAGAAAGAGGTCGACATAGCATTTGCATTGTTGCGTGGAGCCCTTGACGGCACCGCAACCAATATCGGAAAAACAGAGACCAACCAATGGTGGGGTCTATTTCGACTGCTTCAGCAGAACCATGTCTCTGCACTCGTCAGCGAAGTATTCTCCCAGATGTCTCCAGAAGAAAAACCGCCCCGTGAGGTGCTCATCCCTTGGTTGACGGAACGTAAGAAAGCCGAAAGTTGGTACCTTCACCAGAGCAAGGTGCAACAGAAGATTGTGGATCTGATGCAGCACAACAATATCGACACTCTTGTACTCAAAGGCACCCATCTGGCACAGTTATATCCACATCCCGAATTGCGTGAATTCGGCGACATCGACCTCTATTTCTACGACAAGCATGACGAAGCCGACACTTTAGTCAAGAAGCAACTAATGGTGAACGTCGACAACCAGGCTCACCACCACACAAAGTACAATTATCAGGGGGTGACAGTGGAAAGCCACTATGATTTCGTCAACCGTCATTACCCCCGCAGCAATCGGACTTATGAAGCCATGCTGAAAGAGCTGGCGCCCTCCCCTACCTTTGAAGTCCTCTTCCTACTGCGCCACATGGCATGCCACTTTGCCGCCAGCCGCATCACCTTGCGTGACCTGGTGGACTGGGGGCTCACCTGTCGCGCCCTCGGAGCCACTGCTGACTGGACGGTTATCGGCAACGCCATAAAACAATACGGCATGGAGCCTTTCGCATCTGCCTTGAACAGCATCTCTGAACGACGTTTGGGGATAAAGCCTCCCCTCCAACTGGAGCCAGATCCCAAGACAGTAGATGCGTTGGAGCACGATATCGTTCTCGGCAACATGGCCAACCACACCGGAGATGGACTTGCCCGCCTTGGATGGAAGATGCGTCGCTGGCACGCTCTCGCCTGGAAACGCCGCCTGGTTTACAGCGACAGCCCATTCTCGCTATGGCTCACCAGCCGACTCTCACACACAACACACCCACGCAGCATACTGCATAAAATGTAACCAGAAATGAAAAAAGCACTTATCACCGGCATCACAGGCCAGGACGGTAGCTATCTGGCCGAATTCCTCATCGAGAAAGGCTATGAGGTACATGGCATTCTACGCCGCAGCAGTTCGTTCAATACAGGCCGCATCGAACATCTGTACCTCGACGAATGGGTGCGTGACATGAAAAAAAAGCGCCTCATCGAGCTTCACTGGGGCGACATGACTGACAGCAGCAGCCTCATCCGCATCATCAGTGAAATACAGCCCGACGAGATATACAACCTAGCGGCACAGAGTCATGTGAAGGTAAGTTTCGATGTGCCCGAATTCACCGCCGAGGCCGATGCCGTAGGCGTGTTGCGTCTTCTAGAGGCCGTTCGCATCGTGGGATTGGCCAATAAATGCCGCATCTACCAAGCCTCCACTTCTGAACTGTTTGGAAAAGTACAGGAGGTCCCTCAGAAAGAGACCACGCCGTTCTACCCTCGCTCGCCCTACGGCGTAGCCAAACAGTATGGTTTCTGGATAATGAAGAACTATCGAGAAAGCTATGGTATGTACTGTTGCAACGGCATCCTCTTCAACCACGAGAGCGAACGTCGTGGCGAGACTTTCGTCACACGCAAAATAACCCTTGCCGCTGCCCGTATCGCCCAAGGCTATCAAGACAAACTCTATCTGGGAAACCTCGATGCCCTGCGTGACTGGGGTTATGCCAAAGACTATGTGGAGTGCATGTGGCTGATGCTGCAGCAAGAAAAACCCGACGACTTCGTCATCGCCACCGGCCAGTACCACAGTGTTCGCGAATTCTGCACCTTGGCTTTCAAAGAGGTAAGTATTGAACTCCGCTGGGAAGGTTCTGGAGTCAATGAGAAAGGCATCGATGTAAAAACAGGGAAAATCATCGTCGAAGTGGATCCCAAATATTTCCGTCCTGCCGAAGTAGAGCAGTTGCTTGGCGACCCAACCAAAGCAAGAACCCTCCTCGGATGGAACCCCAATAAAACCAGCTTTGAAGACCTGGTGAAGATCATGGTCCAGCACGACATAAATAAGGTCCGTAAATTATACCTGTCGGAACAAAATTAGTTTAGAGTTTAAAGATAGTGGGCGGCTCAACGCCAGTTGAAAGTTAAACACGCTAGACTCTACACTTCAAAACTGACTCTAAACTCGTGAATTATGAAACCTAATTCAAAGATATACGTGGCAGGACATCGTGGAATGGTTGGTTCCGCCATTGTTCGGGAACTGCAACGGAAAGGATATAACAACCTAGTGTTCAGGACCCACGCCGAACTGGACTTGACGCGCCAAGAAGCTGTGGAAGCCTTCTTTGCCACAGAGAAACCCGAATATGTCTTCCTTGCCGCCGCCAAAGTAGGAGGCATCGCCGCCAACAGCGCAGCCTTGGCCGACTTCATGTACCAGAATATGACCCTCGAGATGAACGTCATCCATGCAGCCTGGCAGAATGGTGTGAAGAAGTTGGAATTCCTAGGCAGCAGTTGCATCTATCCTCGACTGGCACCGCAACCTATGACCGAAAGCTGCCTGCTCACTTCCTCTCTCGAGCCCACCAATGAGGCTTACGCGCTAGCCAAGATCAGTGGCCTGAAATACTGCGAATACCTCAACCGCCAGTATGGCACCGACTACATCAGTGTCATGCCCACCAACCTTTACGGTCCCAACGACAACTATCACCCCGAGCATAGCCATGTGCTGCCGGCCATGATACGCCGCTTCCATGAAGCCAAGATGGCTTGTGTAGAGAGTGTCACCTGCTGGGGCGACGGTAGTGCACTGCGGGAGTTCCTTTATGTCGACGACCTCGCTGAACTCTGCGTATTCCTGATGAATAATTATAGCGGCAATGAGACCGTCAATGCCGGAACGGGTAAAGAATTGACTATACGTGAGCTGGCAGCGACCGTGGCCAAGGTTGTGGGATATGAAGGCAAGATACTTTGGGATGCCAGCCGTCCCAATGGTACTCCCCGCAAACTCCTCGACGTCAGCAAAGCCACCCGCCTAGGTTGGACCTACAAGACCGAACTGGAAGACGGCATCATATTAGCATACCAAGACTTTTTGGACAAATGGCAACAGCAATAGAATTCAATAACATAAGCAAAATCTACCGACTGGGATTAGTTGGAACCGGCACCCTCAGGCACGACCTGAAGCGCTGGTGGACTATGAGTGTCAGGGGCAAGGAAGACCCCTACCTCACCATCGGCGAGACCAACGACCGCGCTACCAAGGGTGAGAGCGACTATGTGTGGGCACTGAAAGACATCGACTTCAAGGTCGAGCAAGGAGACGTGGTAGGCATCATCGGCAAGAACGGCGCTGGCAAGAGCACCCTGCTGAAAATCCTCTCCAAGGTCACCGCCCCCACCACTGGCACCATCCGTGCCCGTGGGCGTATCGGTAGCTTGCTGGAGGTCGGCACCGGCTTCCATCCTGAGATGACCGGCCGCGAGAACATCTATATGAACGGCGCCATCCTTGGCATGACAAAGGCGGAGATCTCAAAAAAGTTGGACGAAATCATTGACTTCAGCGGCTGTGAGCGTTATATCGACACCCCCGTGAAGCGCTACTCGAGTGGTATGATGGTGCGGCTTGGCTTCGCCGTCGCCGCACACCTCGACCCGGAGATATTGGTAGTCGACGAAGTCCTCGCCGTCGGCGACGCCGAATTCCAGAAAAAAGCCATCGGCAAGATGCAAGATGTCTCCCGTGGCGAAGGAAGGACGGTGTTATTTGTGAGCCATAATATGGCAGCAGTAAGAAACTTGTGCAAAACCGGCATCGTACTTAAAGACGGCAAATGTGATTTCCAAGGTACTGCTGATACTTGTGTAAACTATTATTTAGGAGGAATGATAAAAAACAATGCCATTCCCATTTCTGACAGAATAGACCGCGAAGGCAATGGCAAGTATAGAATCTCCAGGCTACTTATTAAGGGAATGTCTGACGATTTTTCTCTCTTCGATGACATTCCTTTATCAATTGAAGTTGGGTTATCAATTAACCGAATGGTAATAAATCCACGCATTGGAATTAGTATTAACACTCTACAGGACGATTGTATTTTATGGCTAGATTCTAATTCTGTATTAGGAATTCCCTCAACATTGTTTTCAGATACAACTCTAAAAATAGAAATTACCAAAGATTTTGCCTTGTCAGAAGGGGAATATTTTATTAACATTGTTTGCTATGAATTCGGCAACGTCATAGCTGATTATTTGCAACATGCTGTCGAATTTAAAATACTTAAACGTTCTTTCTGTCAAACCGGTAATTATCCTACCGGGAAAAGCTATTGTCTTGTAAATCAAAGATGGTCATTCCAATAAATCTTGATATGCCTATTTTAAATACCGTAACATTTGCACCCGATTCAGTAATCGATCCCTTTGGCCGAGTTTTTTTCTATAACGACCAAGTGTACCGTGCAATTAACAGTGATTCAGAAAAAATGTGCATGGAACTATTGAATTCCGACTTGTTCAAGGAACTTGTCGAACTTCATTATATTCCTAAAACATGGATAGATAATGATATTAAAATAGAAGGGAGTCCTTTGATTTTACATCATGAAAAATGCACTATAATAAAACCTTACGAATGGACATTTGAAGCATATAAAGATGCTTCTATTTTCATACTGAAGCTCAATAAAAAATGCAATGAATATGGGTATGAACTTAAAGATGCCCATCCTTTTAATGTTACTTTCCATAAAGGGGAACCTCTGTGGTTTGACATCGGAAGTATTACTAAGAAAGAACTCAACAATGATTGGATTGCCAAAAATGAATTTATCGAAACTTGTCTTATTCCTCTAATGTTGTGGAGAGATAACGACTACTATTTACTCCGGGCAATTCTAGAAAGCGACGATATTTATTATCAGAGGAATTTCCCCTATCAGAGCGCACTAAATAATCCATATTTATTCAAAAAAATATCACACTTAGAACAACATTATCTAATACATGGGAAATGGTCCATAAAAACAAGTCGACATTTCCCATCCACAATATTTAGAGCTTTAGATAGGATTGTGGCAATACTGAAAAAGAAAGATAAAAATTATCATTTTTTTAAAGAGAAGACCTTCTATCGAATCCCAACAATAGAGGAACTCCTACGGATAACTTGTAAAAGAGACAAAACAGAGTGGGAGGATTATTGCCCATCATTAAATATAGCTGATATTGAGAAAGAGTTCCCCCGCTTTAAAATAATAAACGACATTATTTCAGAAAAATGTTCTGACGCCAGATCAATACTAGATATAGCTGGCAATAGTGGGCAACTTGCAGTTTATTTAAATTCAATTAAAAAATATGAAACAACATTTGTAGTTGACAATGATGAACATGCATTGACAAAAGGTTATTCTTTTTTTAAGAAAAACCATATACCAATAAATACGGTATGGACTAATTGTATATTCATGCCTAATTTCCCTTTGGATTCAAAACGGCTTAAATCTGATATCGTTTTTGCTTTAGCCATAACTCATCATTTAATTCTTAGACAGCATATCCCTCTCCAACTCATTTTTGAAAGAATAAAAAAATTATCAAATAAGTATGTTGTTATTGAATTTATGCCATTGGGGTTATGGGACGGCAATAGTTCTCCGGAAACCCCTCAATGGTACACTATAGAATGGTTTCATAACCTATTTTTGAATCATTTTGATTTACTACATATACAAGAAACTGAAACAAATAGAGTTCTTTTTTTAGGCACTATTAAACAATGATGTTATTTTGAAATATATTTCAGTACCATTTTCAAATAACTTATAAGTCATGCTAGAATATATCAAAAAAAAAGAAGAAATACTCGGCATCATTATTCACGCCAATTATCATAAAGAAGGAATATCCTTTTTTACGCCTGATGAATTCTCTCAACAATTAGGATATATGAATCGGCCCAAAGACTACGTCATCCCCCCTCATGTGCATAATCTTGTGGAACGCAAAGTAGATTTGACACAAGAAGTGCTTATTGTCCGTTCTGGAAAAATGCGTGTGGATTTCTACGATGACAATCGCAAATATCTTGAAAGTCGTATCCTGCAAACAGGCGACATCATCCTACTTGCTCATGGTGGCCACGGATTCAAAATGCTTGAACACACAGAGATGGTAGAAGTTAAACAAGGTCCATACTGTGGCGAACAAGACAAGACCCGCTTTGAGGCAATGGATGACAACTTAGTAATAATAAAGTAATGAATTTCAACATTTACAGCAAATACTACGACCTTCTATACAAGGACAAAGATTATCAACACGAGGCGGATTTCGTCTTTGATACATTATCCTCCCATAGCTCTAATATTCACGACGTTCTTGAGTTGGGTTGTGGTAGTGGAAACCACGCTGTTTGGCTAATCAGGAAAGGATGGAATATCACCGGCATTGAGCAATCGGAAAGCATGGTGGAATGTGTAAAGGCAAAAAACATCAAGAATTTCAACCCCATTGTGGGTGATATATCAAACTTTAATCTTGACAAACACTTTGATGCTGTCATATCATTGTTCCATGTCATCAGCTATCTGAATACCAATGACTCGGTGCTCAACTGTTTCCGATGTGCAAACCAGCATCTTAATAATGGTGGCATTTTCTTTTTCGATGTATGGTTCACCCCAGGAGTTTACTCATTGAAACCAGAAACACGAATCAAACGGATTGAAGATGACGATGTGGCGGTAACGAGGCTTGCAGAGTCTGTAATGCACCACGACACCAATGTTGTAGATGTACACTACCAAATGATGGTAAACAAAAAAGACACCAATGAATGGTCAACATTCAGCGAACTTCACCCTATGAGACATTTCTCAATGCCAGAAATTGATATGATTGCTCACACCACTGGCTTTGAGGTAATAAATGCTGAAGAGTTTGGAACTCATCGGAAACCATCAAATGACACATGGGCCATCTGTTTCACCCTAAAGAAAACTACCGATGTCTGACAACCGTTTTATTCCTGTCTGCGAGCCAACGCTTCTCGGCAATGAACTGAAGTATGTCACCGATGCCGTGCAAACGGGCTGGATTTCTTCTGCTGGGAAGTATGTCACGGAATTCGAACAACAATTTGCGGCATACTGCGGCTGCAAATACGGTGTTGCCGTTTGCAATGGAACGGTAGCGCTGCACCTTGCCCTGGTGGCACTTGGAATCGGCAAAGGTGATGAAGTTATCATCCCTGATTTCACCATGATAGCCACTGCCTTCGCCGTATGCTATACCGGTGCCACACCTGTTTTCGTTGATGCCGACCCTGATACTTGGAATATCGATACGACGAAAATTGAAGAAAAGATAACTCCTCGTACCAAAGCTATCATCCCCGTGCATCTATTCGGACTAATGTGCGATATGGATGCCATCAATGCAATTGCAAAAAAACACAATCTAAAAGTACTGGAGGATGCAGCCGAGGCTCATGGAGCGGAATACAAGGGTCGTCGAGCCGGTTCTTGTTCCGATTTAGCGGCCTTCAGTTTCTTTGCCAACAAAAATATCACTACTGGTGAAGGTGGTATGGTTGTAACCAACAATGAGAAGCTATACAACAAGTTACGCTACCACAAGAACATGTGCTTCCCTTTAGATGGCCCTCGCAAATATCTCCATAATGACATAGGCTTCAACTATCGTATGAGCAACGTAGTGGCTGCCATCGGGCTGGCACAAGTTGAGAAAGCCGACGATTATAGGCAGCTACGGATTAACAACAACCGTCTATATCGGGAACTATTGGCCGATGTGCCAGGAATTCGATTCCAAAAAAATAACGACGACTATCTAAATGTCGCCTGGATGAACGCTATCCTTGTGGATGAAAACATCTACGGACACTCAAAAGAAGAACTAAGAGAATATCTAAAAAGCCACAATGTTGACACCCGGTTGTTATTTGAAGGCATGCACCATCAACCATCACTGAAAAAAAATGGTTGTGACTGCTGTGGATTATACCCTACTACAGAGAAATTAACATTTCAAGGAATCTATCTACCTTCTGCAAACAGTCTCGATTGCGAAACAATCATAAATATTTGTGAACTAATAAAAAAATGGTAAAACAATTACCAATTTCAATTATTTTTTGGGAAGGATATTTAGAAGTATCACCTACCGTTGTATCTATTACAAGTTTTTTTGCAGAAAAAAAATTTGATGTAGATTTGTTTTTGAGAGACAATGGTGAGTTTAATAATGAAAGTTCAATCATGACTCTTGAAAAGTTAGGGGTTAATGTTATTAGGATACCTACATCCACAAAACTAAAGAGGATAAGTGTACCCGTGATATATAAGCGAGCGGCAGGATTACTCCATAGAATTGGTTTGGTTTCTGAAAAAAAATACCAGAATGCAAAGAATCTATTACAATCACACCTTAATATAAATGAATATAAGGAGTTTGGGAGAATCGTCCATAAAAGATCTTCCCGAAAATATCTTTGTTGTTTTGCGATAGATTCTACAGGATTAATGGCATATAAATTTTCCCATATTCATACGAGAAAACTTATTAATGTGTCATTAGAGATTTGGGAAGAATTAAGTAAATATAAAAGCAGAGATGATAAACTAATAAAGAAAAATGAATTATTGTATATAAGAAAACATGTTCATTACATAACCATTCAGGATCAATATAGATGGGCTGCATATAAAAGAATCAACAATATCAAAAATGACAATAAAGTTCTATATTTACCGAATTCATGCAGAAGAAATGACGAACAAATAAAAGAAGATTACTTTAGAGAGATTTTTTATATTGATAAAACAACCTATATCGTTCTAAGTGCAGGAATGATCTGTGATGAAGTGCATAGTTTAGATATAGCAAATGCCATCGGAAAATATAATTTTAAACATGATGTTAAAGTGGTTTTCCATGAAAGATTATTACGACAAAAAAACGATCCTTATCTACAAACCATTGAGAGAGTCTCAAAAGGCAAGATTATCCTTTCTCTAAATCCCGTAGAATACGATAGATTACCCAATATCATTTCAGGAGCTGATATTGGACTTGTAATATACAATCAAGAAATTAACGATAATTTTAAAATTATAGGTGCTACATCGGGTAAAATGTTTCGGTATTTAAGTTGTGGTATCCCTATTATTTCGTCATCTAACCCTGGTCTTAAAGATATCGTTAATCAGTATAAAATTGGGATTGTAGTAGATTCAATTAATGAAATACCTAAAGCTATTGATGATATTATTGATAATTATCATTACTATTCTTCGAACGCAATAAAAACTTACAACGATTTTTTTGACATGAACATATTCTTGGACAAACTAGTTGTTTGTGCTTTATCGTAATAAAAAAATTGTAAACCTTATTATTTTATAATCAGATCCCATAAACCCCAACATTACACAGGCAATACCTGGGCATTGTTTAATATCAGAAAGCCACTTGCACCGATTCATGACTAACCCTAAGATTATCATTGCACCGTATTTCGACCATCAATGAATGACAACCAGCAATCCTTGCCGTCCGTTATATAATTCTAAAATGAAACTCTCCATTATCATACCCACCTATAATAGTGCGTCTGTCCTATCAAGGGCCCTTGACAGTATTGTCAATCAAACCTTCGCAGACTGGGAGGTGTTGATTATGGACGGAGTTTCAAACGACGACACCGTCAAAGTCGCTCAATCTTATGATGATTCTCGCATCCGTATATACTCCAAGCCGGACAGAGGTATCTACGATGCCATGAACAAGGGTATCAAAAAGGCTCAAGGCGAATGGCTCTATTTCCTCGGAAGCGACGATTGTCTGTTAAAAGAGAATGTTCTTGAATCAGTTTTTTCCTATCCAATAGATAAGTATGATGTGGTCTATGGTGATGTCGAAGCCTGCCAACTAGACCCTTTACACCACGGGAAATGGACAATGGCAAACATCAATTACAATCGGTGCCATCAAGGAATCTTTTACAGAAAATCGGTTTTTAACAAACTTGGATTATACAATCTGGAATTCCCAATTTGGGCAGACTATGACCTCAACCTCAAATGGTTCTTCTCAAAAAAAACTCCCAACTTATATTTACCTATCGTCATTGCCCATTATTCCGACGGCGGATTCAGTAGTGGCCATGAAGATAAAGCATTTCTAAACAAAGCGTCACTCATCAAACTTAAACGGGGGCGTCACCGCTACGGACGTCGGGATAAAATCATGCTAATCAACGACGCTTTAGAGAAAAGTCCCAATCTATTCACACAAGTTTGGCTTAATCTATGGAAAGCATATCTTGTCATGATTTTAAAGGTCAAAGAAAACCTCAAATGATTTCCGTTGCCCTGTGTACATATAATGGTGCTAAATATATCCAGGAACAGATAGACTCTATCCTCTGTCAAACAACCAATGTGGACGAGATTGTCATTTGTGACGACGGAAGCTCTGACGAAACGCTGTCAATCATCAACTCCTATTGCTCAAAAACAGACATAATAAGGGTTTACCAAAATCAAGACAAACTTGGGGTATCAAGAAACTTCCAAAAGGCAATAGATTTATGCCATGGGGATATCGTATTCCTTTCTGACCAAGACGATATATGGCAAACGAATAAAGTTCAAACCTTTGTCGATTATTTTAACAGCAACCCCAATATTTCCGTATGCTTTTCAAATGCATTCCTGACCAATCCCGATGGAACAATAATATCCGACAGGCCCAACAAACTATGGGACTATACGTTTAACCATAGCTATAGAAAAATCTTTGACAAAGGGTTTTTTCTGGAATGTTTCCTTGGAGGTGCGTCAACCGTCCGAACCACAGGTGCAACAATGGCCGTTCGTAGTATGTTCATTAAAGACAACCCATTTATCCACTTGTGCAATGAAGAAGTAATGCACGACTTCGCTATCGCTTTAATTGCTGCCGAACAAAATGTCATTGGATATATCAACGAACCTTTGATAAAATATCGCTTACACCCTTCACAAACATGTGGACTTTCTGATGCACCATATCCGAACGACTACCGTAAAAGCGTTTATTATTCACTATATGTTATTGATTCTGCAATAATTCCTCACTTAATCCGCCAGAGCACTATTGACAGGGTTTACTTTTATAAAAAGAGAATGCAAAAAACATGCAAGAAGTGTGGGTTTATTGCTCTTTTCCTCATGATAAATCAATACATTCATTTTTACGAAAAGTCTACTCCACTTTTCTTAAAAATAGATTTGCACGCCTGGTACCAACAGATTACTAATAGAAAACCCAATGGCCCACTATAATTTCCTTATTGTAGGTTCTGGCCTTTACGGAGCCACATTTGCCCACATGGCGAAACAATCCGGGAAAAGTGTTCTTGTAATTGATAAACGGCCCCACCTCGGCGGGAATATTTATTGTGAGAACATCGACGGCATCAATGTGCACAAATATGGCGCCCACATTTTCCATACCAATAACAAAGAGGTATGGGATTTTGTAAACTCTTTCGTAGACTTCAACCGCTATACCAATTCTCCTGTCGCAAATTATAAAGGGAGGCTGTTCAACCTGCCATTCAACATGAACACCTTTTATCAGATGTGGCATATAACCACACCTGAAGAGGCACAACATAAAATTGAAAAACAACGGGAGGAGATACGTAGCAAACTATCACAAAATGGAGTCACCGAGCCACGCAATCTTGAAGAGCAAGCTTTAATGCTTGTCGGAACAGACATCTATGAGGCGCTCATCAAAGGTTACACCGAAAAGCAATGGGGGAGAAAATGTACAGAACTACCAGCATTCATTATCAAGCGCCTCCCTGTCCGTTTTGTATTCGACAACAACTATTTTAACGACCGCTATCAAGGAATCCCCATTGGAGGATACAACAAACTAATTGAAGGTTTGCTCTCCGGCATAGAAACAGTCACAGGGGCAGATTTCTTTGGCGACCGTAATCATTGGGAATCTTTAGCCGACAATATTGTTTTCACTGGGAAAATTGATGAGTTCTTCAACTACCAGCTTGGATATCTTGAATATCGATCGGTGAGATTCGAGCAAGAAGCGCTCGACATCCCCAACTATCAAGGCAATGCCGTTGTGAATTACACCGACGCCAATGTGGCTTATACTCGGATAATTGAGCATAAACATTTCGAGATGTTCGGCGAGGACATCGTCAAATGTCCACATACAGTAATCTCAAAAGAATACAGTACCGAGTGGCATAACGGTATTGAGCCCTATTACCCCATCAATGACGAGCGCAACAACCGACTCCTTGAAGAATACAAAATACTTGCAAAACAAAGACCAGATGTGATCTTTGGTGGGCGATTGGCAGAATATCGGTACTACGACATGGCACCAACCATTGAGCAAGCAATGTCTACTTTTAGAACACTATCAAAATAAGCAATCCGATGGAAATAGATGTAGTTATAGTCACTTACAACAGGCTATCAAAACTAAAGAAAACGCTTGATTGCTACGAGAAGCAAACAGTTCCATTCCGGAATCTTATTATTGTAAACAACCATAGTTCTGACGGAACCGAAGAGTATTTGAAAGAATGGGAAATCACAAATACTCCTTTCCAAAAGATCATCATACATACCAATGAAAACCTTGGAGGTGCCGGTGGCTTCTATCTCGGCGAGAAGAAAGCAATGTCATTAAATCCTGACTGGATCTTTATCGCTGATGACGATGCTTACCCAGAACCTGATTTGATGGAAAAATTCCATCTTTTTGCCCAGCAGCATCCCATTGACAATTATTCTGCTGTGTGTGCCGCTGTATTGACCCCTGATGGAAATATTGATGTTTCGCATCGCAGCAAATACACTATAACGCCTAATAACCATTTCATATGGGATGTTTCACCAATCGAAGAATATAAAAAGACTTTCTTCAAAATCGACTTCCTTTCGTACGTCGGACCTTTCCTTAATGTTCGTGCTCTCAAAAAAGTTGGGTTAATCAATCCCAAATTCTTCATCTACAATGATGACTCTGAGCACAGCCTACGTCTACAACACTACGGCAATATTATCTGTGTCCCAAGCATCAAAATAACCCATGACATAAAAAAAGTGGGACAGGTAAAGGAGCAAGTAACAGACAATGCCATTGTAGCCACCTGGGGCGACTATTACAGTAATCGCAACGAGATGGTTATGATGAAAAAGCACTTCCCCAAAGTTGCAAGAAAACGGTTTAGAACTGCCCTCAAACGCCATCTCAAAGGGAAGGACAAAACCCCATACGAGAAACTCGTATGGATTGCCGTCCGAGATGCGTGGCTACATCGTATGGGCATACATCCAACTTACAAACCCGGCTGGTCAATCCTATCCAACTCATGATTTCTATTTCCTCCTTTGACGTTTTCGACACATGCCTTGTTCGCAAGTGTGGTACTCCAACAGCTTTATTCGATCTGCTGGCAAGCGAAGCATTCACCTCCCCCGTCACTGACGATGTCAGACATGGGTTTATTCTTTCCAGACTACATGCTGACTTCGACAACCCTGACCCACGGAAAAATCTCAAAACCATATATTCTAGTTTAAGTTTTCAACACCCTTCTCTACTTCCCATCGAGCAACTATTAAAAAAAGAACTCCAATTGGAGAAAGACATGCTTTCTCCAGTGCAATCTACTTTATCTTTAATCAAAAACCTTCGTGAGCAAGGACACCATATCATCTTCATATCTGACATGTATCTTCCTGCGGCATTTCTACACGAATGTCTGGCAGATTTAGGATATTGGATAGACGGGGATTCCCTTTATGTGTCCAACGAGGTTGGAATGACAAAATACGACGGAAGTCTGTATAAACACATTGCAAAAAAAGAGAGCATTGATTATCACCACTGGCACCACTATGGAGACAACCCGCATAGTGATTTTTCCATGCCAACCTCTCTCGGTATCAAGAGTACCTTGTTGCAATTCGACTATTCACCCTACCAAAAGTTATGGACAAATAATCTACCTGAACTACAAACCAGGACTGGTCAGTTAATGGCCGGGCTCTCTCGAAGTGTAGGTCTATCCGAACCTCCGTACGAGCAGAGCAATATTGTCCTTGATATTATCGCGCCGTTACTTGTCTCATTTGTATGTCGTATCTTCACTCATGCATCACAACACGGTATTCGACACCTGTTTTTCTGCGCTCGAGATGCCCAAGCGGCCTATTTCATTGCACAACGGATGGAACGGATCTTCCCCGATGTCAAATCGCACTACCTATACATTTCTCAACAAGCATTATACGAGGGGGACGAGACTTCCAAAATGGCCTATTATACATACGTTGGCCTAGCATCACAAACCGAAACTTCCGCCATTATTGACATTCGCTCAACTGGCAAATCTCTACAATACATCAACGACCTTTTTAAGCGCCACAACTATCAACCTATATATGGCTACTTCTTAGAAATGTTTTGCAATGGCAACTACATCTCCAATATGCCTCCATACCATTGCGAAATCGACTTCTTATACAACCGCATGAATGGCAACCATTTCACCCGTTCTCTCTCTGCACACTGGCCTCTCCTCGAGATGTTTTTTTCTCCACACAGTGATAAAAAAACAGCCGGGTACAGAATTGTTGATGGGATTCCGCAACCTTTTTTTGCCGAAACCTCCGATGGGGCAGAATGCAAAATTCAAGATATCGACCGTGTGATTTCTGAACGGAAAAAATTGCTGACAAAATATACAGACACATTCCTAATTCTCAAATTGGATAGATGTGCCGACTTTTGTTTTCAGCAAATTGCCATCCCAACATTAGCACAATTCTTTTCCAATCCCAATCGCCAATACCTCAAACCTCTGACATCCTTCTATATCCGCAATGAATATTCACTGAAACTGGAGCCTTATGTAGAACATTTAAGCATCTTTTCCTTTTTCAGAAAGAAAAAAGGCATGGCCTGGAGAAAAGCCTCAAGAATTTTCAGTATACCCGGTTGGCTTGGGAAGTTTTTATTTGCTGAAACAATCTCTTAAACCCATGTTTGCTCACTACCTATTAACACGTTTCAATGTTGTTCATCGAACACTTAACGAATATGCTTTGTCACAGAGAGGTTGTATCGTGCAAACAGAGCAATGGCTATCTCGGCGATTCGATCTTTTTGAAAAATATTGTTTCCCTAGTGTCATTCAACAATCTAATAAAAATTTCAAATGGTTAGTTTTTTTCAATAGTTGTACACCTAAGAAATACAAAGCACGGATTGAAAAATACGCCTCAATATGTCCTATGTTTCAGCCTATCTATATTGAACCTGACGGTGACGAAATTTATGAAGCAATCCAATTCATAAAGAAAACCACTAACTCAGATTATATCATAACTACACGAATTGATAATGACGATATGATTCACCGAAACTATATTCAATTCATCCAACAATCATTCTCTCCATCATACTCAAACACATTTCTCTGTTACCGTTGGGGATACCAATACAATACCTCAAGGGGAGTCCTACTAAAATTTGCAGACAATTTCAATCACTTTGAGAGTAGGGTCGAACGGCGGGTTTACCTTCAAACTGTTTGGGTAAAAGATGATCGCCATGACTTGATCTCGCAATACGGTAACGTCAAGCTCATTTCTCCTGCTGTTGTTAAAAATGATTCGTATCCTGGAATGTGGATTGAAGTAGTGCATGAATGTAATGTCGTCAACAATGCCGGGAGAGGAAAACCTCTCAATTTACATTGTTCAGACTTTTCTTCCCACTTAAAAATCAACCACCTGTGGCAATTACTTTATCAAGTGGATCATTCCTTCAATAAAAGGATAAGAAAAAAATAATGGCCCCAATTGTCACCATAATATTACCTTGCTACAACGGTGCCGGTTTTCTGGCACAGTCCATCGATAGCGTCATTGCCCAGACTTTTACCGATTGGGAGCTGATACTTGTCAATGACTGTTCAAAAGACAACTCGTTGGAGATTATGCAGCGTTATGCCAATGAGGACAGTCGCATACGTATCATCAACAACGAGCATAACCTCAAGCTGCCGGGTGCACTGAACCGAGGATTCCGTGAAGCAAATGGCAAATACCTCACATGGACATCGCATGATAATCGCATGGGTCCTACCATGCTTGAAGAGTTTGTCAATTATCTGGACGCCAATCCCGACAAAGGTCTCGTTACCGCCTGCTATGCAGCCTTCAGTCTCAAGACCGGCGAACAACTTTATGAGGTGCATCACCCCGACCCGCAACTGCATTTGCCGCTCTACAACTGCGTCTGTTATGCGTTCATGTACCGCCGCGAGGTGCTGGATACTGTCGGCGATTACGACACAACGCTCTTCCTTGTGGAAGACTATGACTATTGGGTTCGTATCTGGCAGAAATATCCTGTCGGCAAGATATACAAGGTGCTCTACTATACTGGCGTCGGCGACGATACACTCACGCTCTCCCGAAAGAAAGAAATTGCAGAGAAACTGGTGGAGATGCGTTTGCGCTATTTCTCAGACTTTGACAAAGCATTGATCGGACATCCTGACCTGCAGCGCAAGTTCTATATCTCCATCGCCGACAATCTCCATGGTATTCCTCGCTTGAAATTCACCTTCCAACGGGGACTGGGCTTTGTAGCTTTCTACTGGTGCCACCTTCGTCCCAAGAAAAACCTTGGAAAAATCAAAAGAAAACTATGCCACGCCTAACGGTACTGATGCCGACATATAATGTAGCACCTTGGGTTGAGGAAGCCATCCGCAGTGTCCTCAACCAGACCTATCGTGACTTTGAGTTGCTGGTGGTGGACGACGCCTCGACCGACGACACTCTCGACCGCGTCCGTGCCATTGACGATCCTCGCATACGCATCGCCTCTTTCCAAGACAATGTAGGATTGGCAGAAAACCTCAACCGAGGGCTCGACATCATCGACACCGAACTGGTGGCCCGCATGGATGGCGACGACATCGCTGAACCCGACTGGCTAGAAACCGGCATACATGTGTTAGACACCATGCCCGAGGTGGGCATCTGCAGTTTCGGTTTTCAGTTCTTTGGCGCGAAAACCTCGCTGGTTCGTTTCCCCGAGCATCACGAGGACTCCAAAGCACAGATGCTTTTCGGTTGCACCGTCATCGTCCCCGTCTTCCGCCGTTCCGTTATGTCCGACAACCACCTCCGCTACAGCACTGAGGCCTTCCCCGCCGAAGACTACATGATGTGGTCTAACGTCTACCCTCTGACGCAAGTCTACAACGTCCAACGTACCCTCTTCCACTATCGCACCCATCCCACTCAGATATCCACCTCACGTCGAGAGGCGCAGATTGTGAAATCCAACGAGGTACGGCTAAAGATGCTCCACTGGCTCAATCCAAGTTTCTCAGACGAGGAAAAACGGTACTTCCTTGATGTCTTTGTCCCATGCAAGATTGAATCTAAAGAAGATATCACCAAACTCAAGCGTTTTGCTCAACTACTCATCAGCCGCAACACCCAGGGCAACTACACCAATGAAGCGCTACGACATAAGTTCAAATCCCATATCGGCTACGGGGTCTTGGAATATGTAGGACGCATTTACTTCCCTCACAGCTACACCCCATCTGCATTCCTCCGTCTCCTTTTGAGCGGTCTCTACCCCACCCTTCCTGCTAAAAACCGCCACAAAATCTTGGCCAAAAGTATGCTACTGAAAAAGAAATAGACACCATGGGTTATCTCCGCCGCAAACTCCATAACCTCACACACCCCTTGCTGGGGCGCATATTGATGTTGCACCGTGTCGTGGAACACCGTAGCGAGGGCAACAACCGGGAGCTTGAAATAACTCCAGATTTCCTGAAACAGACTATCGAAACCTACCGCCAACAAGGCCATCGGTTTGTCTCCATCGACGAAGCCTGCAACATCATCAACCACAGTCGTACCGACCGTCCCTTCGTTTGCCTCACCTTCGACGATGGATACCAAGACAACTATGATATCGCCTATCCTATCCTGAAACAGACGAATGTTCCGTTCGCCATTTATGTCACCACAGGTTTCATTGACAATCGACTCCCCATGAGGTGGTACACCAATGAGAAGCTGGGAATCAACGGCGAAGCTCTAAAGGCCTTGGATGCCGATCCTCTCTGCACTATCGGCGCACACACCGTCAGCCACCCCAGACTCGACACCCTCTCTCCCGAGGAACAGCAAAAAGAGATTGAACAATCACTCCAAGAACTGGAATCGCTCCTTGGTCATCCCATCCGCCACTTCTCCTATCCCCACGGCGCCTACAACTCTGATACACTTTCTATCATCAACAAACAGACATTTCGTAGCGTACTCCACGCATGGGGAGGCAACATCCGTCGTGGTGCCAACCCACTAATGCTACCTCGAATCGAACTACGACAATCCTAATCCATACCCATCCATGCAAAAACTTATCTTTCACATCGGCCACTCCGCAGGATTCTATTCAGAATTCAACAATATGGTAATTGCCATATTATATTGTCGTAGACACGGAATTGATTTCAACATTTACTCAGCCGATGCCAACTTCCGCATAAAGAAAGGCTGGCAGGATTACTTCCTCCCCTTTTGCAATGAATCACACAACCCTGTCCACCACTATATCAACCATCGTTTCGACGAACCTAAGGGTGGCAAACGAAAACTTCTATATGATACATATAAACGTATTTTCCCTAACAACATCCTCACATCTGAACTATGGAATGATTTTCGTCATATAGATTATTCCGAACTCACGACCTCCGAAGTCCAAAAACTTTCTGCACCAATCATTAATGATATCTACAGATTCAACCCTTCCACTCAAAGGCAAATTGAGAACCTGATTTCAACGATCGATCTAAGTGACCAATATATTGGTTTTCACATCCGCGGTGGAGACAAGACTGCAGAACACGATATCATCTCTATTGATCAATATATATCACGAGCAGAATCCGTATCTAATATACATAAGGGGTTCGTATACACAGACGATTATAGTTTCTATCTTTCTTTATGTAACAAATATCCCCATTGGCATTTTTCGACCCTCACCCCCGAACAAGACCGTGGATATTTTCACAACCAGTTCTTAAAGTTAAGTCCACAACAAAAGTCAACTAAACTGATAAATATGTTTGCCTCTATGGAGTTATTGTCTCGTGCCAGCATAACTTTTTGTACATATAGTTCTAATATTGGTATGTTCCTTGGTATGCGTATGGGAAACCGTGCCATAGGTATTGATATGGATAACTGGATGATATGGTAACCCCCAAAAAAGCTTATATCACAATTTCGACTGGCAAAAGCTACCTGCCGGGAATCATGACCATGTACCTCAGTCTGAAGCAGACCGGCGCCACTATCCCACTCTATGCCATGCTGCCCATTGACCTCATCAAAAAAGAAGCAACATTGTGCAATAAATTAAAGGAAAATGGAATAAACATCATTGAATATAGCAACTCCATTTCCATTCCTCAGCAACTCATCGACAGCAACGAGACCCATGGCGATAGCCGTTTCAGCCACACCTTTGACAAACTCTTGGTTTTCGAACAGACACAGTTCGACAAAATAGTCTACCTCGATGCCGACATCTATATTCGCCACAACCTCGACCACCTCTTCCAGCTACCCCACATGAGCGCC
>JAEEGJ010004174.1_pt1 | contig 50241 bp, 37 predicted proteins | sample 8958761 | NCBI WGS metagenome assembly JAEEGJ01 (sample SAMN16246546, study PRJNA631951) | gut metagenome | biome: gut microbiome; feature: rumen; material: RS-attached | host: Bos | place: Iran: Karaj | collected 2018-10
AGGTTTCCAAGCAATTCTCTACGGGCAAGGCGACAGAGCACAGCTACCGCCCTGCACTCGCGAAACTCCTTGGCGACTTGCTCCCCAAATTCACTATCACCAACGAACCGAGCCGAATCCAGTGCGGGGCGCCGGACTACATCATCGCGAAAGGGAAAGGCGCAACATCAATTCCCGTTGCGTTCGTGGAGGCTAAGGATATTGGCGATAGCGATCTGGACGGAAATCGCCAGCACAAGGAACAGTTCAACCGCTACAAAAACTCGCTAGACCATATCCTTTTCACGGATTACCTTGATTTCCATTCTTATGAAAACGGGATGCCGACTCAAAATATCCGCATCGCAGAAATCAAAGGGAATAAAATTGAGCTAATAGACGCCAATGTTCCGATGTTTTTGGAGATGGTGGCGCACTTTGCGGAATCAACGCCGCAAAAAATTACGAGTTCTACAAAACTGGCGCAGATGATGGCCGCCAAGGCGCGCCTCCTTGCCGAAGTGATTGAAAAGACTCTCGAAACCGATAGCGAAAAGACGGGCGAGCTGGCGGGGCAATGGAAATCCTTTCAGAAAGTGTTGATTCACGATTTGACGGAACGGCAATTTGCCGATATTTACGCACAGACAATCTGCTATGGAATGTTTGCGGCAAGACTCCACGACGACACTCCCGACACGTTCAGTCGAGAAGAAGCGGCCACACTCATTCCCAAGACGAATCCGTTCTTGCGCAAAGTTTTCCAAAATGTCGCCGCATTCGATGTAGATACAAGCATCGCATGGATTGTGGATGACCTTGCCGAAACTTTCCGTGTGACGGACATGCCGAAGGTCATGAAAAATTTTGGAAAGGCTACGGGTCAAGCCGACCCTATGATTCACTTCTACGAAGATTTTCTACGCTATTACGACCCCAAGCAGAAAAAGGCCTGTGGTGTTTATTACACGCCCGAACCTGTTGTTCACTTTATCGTCAATGCCGTTGACGAAATTCTGAAGTCCCGCTTCAATTTGAGTGATGGCCTTGCCGACACGAGCAAGGTGACGATTCGCCAAACTTCGAACCTATATACCGACAATCGCACCAAAGACCACAAGAAATACGAAACGCACGAATACCACAAAGTTCAAATTCTCGACCCTGCAACTGGAACGGGAACATTCCTTGCCGAAGTGGTCCGCAAGATATATTCCGGTATGGAAAATCAGAAGGGCGCTTGGCAAAACTATGTGGAAGAACACCTACTCCCGCGCCTGAACGGTTTTGAATTCATGATGGCTCCATACGCCGTTGCGCATTTGAAATTGGACATGGTGCTGGCGCAGACAGGCTACAAGGCAAGACAGGACAAACGACTCCGCATATTCCTTACCAATTCCCTTGAAGAATGTGACCATGACACGGGAACGCTGTTTGCACAATGGCTTGCGCAAGAAGCGAGCGAGGCGAACCTTGTCAAGCGCGATACTCCCGTAATGGTGATGATTGGAAATCCGCCGTATAGTGGAGAAAGTTCCAATAATGGCAAATGGATAATGCATTTGTTGGAGGATTATAAAAAAGAGCCTGGTGGAAAGGAAAAATTGAATGAACGAAATCCAAAGTGGATTAACGATGATTATGTAAAATTTATACGTCTTGGGCATTATTTTGTAAAAAAGAATGGAGAGGGTGTTCTTGCATTTATCAACCCTCACGGATTTTTGGATAACCCGACATTTCGTGGAATGCGTTGGAGCCTTTTACAAGCGTTTGATGAAATCTATACACTTGATTTGCATGGCAATTCGAAAAAGAAAGAAACTGCACCCGATGGGGGTAAAGACGAAAATGTTTTTGACATCATGCAGGGTGTAAGTATTAACATTTTTGTTAAGAAAAAACAGAGTGTCATCCTGAGCGAAGCCCGTAAGGGCGAAGTCGAAGAATCTCTAGCTAAAGTATATCACTACGAACTCTTTGGCAAACGCTTTGAAAAATACACATTTTTAGCAGACACTCCATTCAAAAATATTAAGTGGAAAAAATTAAATCCTCAAGGCCCGCAATATTTCTTTGTGCCTAAAAGTGAAGTTGGAAAAGACGAGTACGAAAAAGGATTTGCCGCAAATGAATTGTTTAAGATGAATTCAATGGGCGTTACAACAGGCAAGGACAAAATTCTTGTAAGCGAATCTATAAAAGATTTACAGGATAATATTTCCACTGAATATGGATATTATGGTAAAGAATTTGTGAGAAAAGTTTTGTATAGACCTTTTGACAAACAATATCTTTATTATGATACATCAAAATTGGCAAGAGCAAGAGAAACTCTAGCAAAAAACTTTGAAAAAGATAATTATGGTCTATGCCTTATACGAATTAATAGTCGCGATGAAGGCCTAACCGTATTTATTACTGATAGGATTACGGATAAAACATTGCTTTCTTCAAAAGATAATGCTAATGTTTTCCCGCTCTACCTTTATCCAACAGATGGTGAAGAACAACTCGGTGAAACTCGCAAGCCCAACCTTGACGAAAAAATCTGGCGCAAAATAGACAAGTGTACTAAACTTGAAACGACTCCTGAACAGATTTTTGATTACATCTACGGTGTTCTCCATACGCCATCCTATCGTGAAAAATACAAGGAATTTCTGAAAATTGATTTCCCGCGAATTCCTTATCCCGAAAACAAGGAAGAATTCGAACGCATTGTTTCCATCGGCAATAAACTCCGCAAATTGCACCTGATGGAAAAAATTCCTCCGCAAGCAACCTCCTTCGACATCGAAGGCGATAATGTTGTAAGTGAGATTCGTTTTGAAAAGGAGATCCCCGACCAAGTCGGGGATGACATCAGCGGTAAAGTCTACATCAACAAGACGCAGTATTTCGGCAACGTCCCTGAACTAGCCTGGAACTTCTACATCGGCGGTTACCAACCCGCCCAGAAGTGGCTCAAGGACCGCAAAAACCGCACCCTTACCTACGACGACATCTCGCACTACCGCAAAATCATCGCCATCCTCATCGAAACTCACAAGTTGATGTTAGAACTCGATAAAAAATAGGACGCACTTATTTCAGAAGAATTTGGAGGCTTTGGAGCATACGGAACTATTTGAGCCGAACCTGATAAAACATATATTTAATGGCGATGTAAAACTTGCTTCCGCAGGAAAAGGAAAGAAACGGCTTGAAGCAACTGGCTACCACACTGAGGTAATCAAAAATGCCGAAGGCTGGATTATTCCTGAAACTAAGTCAGCTCCAGATGCTAAAGGGATATATCAGGGTAAAGTTACTGTCAAGGGAATCAGAAAACGCACTATGGGCGGAATCTCAACATTCTTCCCTGCACACTGGTCTCCGCAACATATCGTAAATGCGATAAACGAGGCGTACAAAGGTAAAAGTGCAATAGATCCTTCTGGTAAGGTATTTTATGGATATTCAAAGGAAGGTGTGAAAATAAAAATGCGAATGAGTCCAAATGGAAAAATTGCTAGTGTTTACCCTATCATGGAGGAATCCTAATGAACTACAACTATAAACTCAAATGTATGGAATTTGACAATGGCGTTAAGTTTCATTACTTCGCATTTGAAGAAGAAACCGGGATTCTTACCAACTTTTTCTCGGGTGAAGTAATCAATTTCTGCAATACCATTAAGGAGCAAATCGAACAGGTTCTCTCCAAGAAGAAAAAGCATGTCGAATGTTCCGGCAACGACTGCTACTGGAATATCGGTCCGAAGGAAACTCTTATCGTTGATAATTTCGCAAACGAAGGTGAGCCTTCCGAAATCACAGTGGAAACGCAGGAACTCAAACGATTGATTGACGAATGGATTGAGGCTAAAGCCAAGTTCAAGGAACAAAAGGCGAAGGGCGAAATCTAGAGTCTCGATAAAAGACATCAACATTTAACAATGGAGGATGCTAATGCGGCACCCTATAGTGAGCTGCGCCCAAATTTTGCATGAGGGCCAAAACTTTGATATTTCTAAAATCCCGAAAAAATTGCAATCTTTTTCGGAATCACTTCATTATCCCGTTTATGATGCTTTGCTTCATTTCTATGAGGAAGATGAATATTGCAAAATTTACCACAAAGGACTTTCTCCGTACATTAATCATATCAAGAAATTTGCAGGAGCAGTCTCACTAGACCGCAGTGTGGGATGGTGCGACGATATAGAAGATCAAAAGAATATGAATCAAGTCAACAAACATAGCCGAAAAATGTTTGCGAAGAATGGTGTTCCATATATAACTAATGTCCGGTTCGGAGACAAAAAATCCTATTCGTTCTGTTTTGAGGATATTCCCCAAAATTCGGTTTTATTCGTCGGAGCTCACGGAACACAAAACCGAGCAGACTATAAAGCTGTATTTTTTGCAGGAATCTGTGCAATGGTTGAACAACAACACCCTAAAATTTTACTGATTTACGGAAGCGTTGACAAACGGATATTGAGTTTATGTATTAAAAACGATATTACGTTAGTTCAATACCCAAGTCAATGTAGTTTGGCGCATTCTCCTCAAAAGCCCAGGCGTTGCGAGGGCAGCACCTGAGCCCCCGCTCGAAAGGGTCGCAATTGCGTCACCCCAAGGAAACCAAGCTATTCGGTTCCATCAAGAAATCAATGACGTTCATGGTTAAAATTCCATTTTCGTCATAGAAGGCCGGCACAAAATCCTTTGTGATGACAATTTTCTTGAACGAATCCCGAACCGTCTTGAACGGCCTAATTTCCTGGCCCCTTTTTTCATTATCCGGCATTGAAAATGACGACTGAATGTAGTAACGCTGCGACCCTAGATTACAGACAAAATCTATTTCAAGGTTCCTTCGGGAAACAGACCCACTCTCGTTCTTTTGCGAAAGCTCCACCACGCCGACATCCACGTTAAAACCGCGATATAGCAGTTCATTGTATATGGCGTTTTCCATCAGGTGCATTTCCTCGAACTGCCTAAAATTCAGCCGCGCATTCCGCAGACCCAAATCCGCAAAGTAGAACTTCTTCGGAGCGCCGATATGTCGTTTGCCCTTGATGTCATAACGCGAGGCCGAACTTATCAGGAAAGCATCTTCCAGATAATCGATAAATTTCGCTACGGTATTGCGGGTTATCTTGGATTTCTTTTCGCTATGGAACGTGTTCGTTATCTTTTCTGCGCTCGACAGCGAACCCACCGACGAAGACAAGACATCAATCAAGTCCCTTAAATCGTTTTCGTTCCTGATTTTGTTCCGCTTGACGACATCGCGAATATAGACTTCGTCAAAAAGACTCGACAGAATGCGGCGTTTCTTTTCGGCATCGCGTTCCTGCGCCACTAGCGGCAAGCCGCCGTAAAGCAGATACTCGGCAAAGCCCTGGTACTTGTCCCCAGAAAAATTTTTCATGAACTCGCTGAAAGAAAGCGGCAACAAATGAATCTGGTCGCTGCGCCCCGCAAACTCCGTAATCAAATCCTTCGACAGGAACTTCGCGTTACATCCCGTTACAAAAATTTCAAATTCCGGTTTCCGAAGATATGAATTCAAGACAGACTCAAACGCTCCCAGCTCCTGGATTTCGTCCAGCAACAAGAAATACCGTTCACCATCCTTGATGCACGTTTTCAGATAGTCCATAAACTTTGTCGGATCCACCTGCCTTTTCTTCAACTGCAGTTCAATCGGATTTTCGCCGATTCGTTCAAGGTCCTCGGCAGAATCGAAAGCGAACCGGATTATATGCTCGTCATCCGTTACATTGTATTTCAGGTAATCGTAAAAGAGGGTGTTCAACAAAAAGGACTTACCAGAACGTCGAATTCCGGTAACCACCTTGATAAAGCCATTCCCGATGGAATGGACCAATTTGTCCAGATAGGCCTGCCTTTTGTACATTTCGTCCGCTTTCTAGGAATTATTTTTGCATATTTTGTAGTTTTTCATTCCTAATATATAAAAAAACACAGCCTAAAAGGACATTTTTAGAGATTATTTTTGCATATTTTGCACTTTTTCTCAAGTATCGCCATAATGCTGCGATACGCCTGCGTGTATTCTATCTGCATGATGGTGGTGATTTTGTTACCGGCGTCTTTGCTAGACGCTCCGCAGTGGAAGAGTTTCTCGCTTTTCAGTCCGTAATCCAGGAAGATGTAGCGGTCGTGGAATTTGTCTTTTGTCTTGTTCATGGCGAATTTGACATCGGGGCGCACGGCAAGAAAATCTTTCTGCATCTGTTCGGTCAGCGTTTCAAAACTGCGATTGTCACTATAGATTGTCACGGAGACTCCTTTCGCGATTTGGCGCAACAGGTCGAGAGTTTTCACGCCGATATAGTCATCGATAATCGTGATGGATTTCTTCGCCATGCCGTAAATCTGCGTGTAGGCGACGTCGGCATCTAGCCGCTGGCCGTTCAGTATCAGGAAATGCTTGTGGGTGCTCGGGTCCACGAAATTTTCCATGACTTTCTGGAGGTCCATATTCATCTTGCTGAACTCGCCACGCATTTCATGCACCTCGCCAGAAAGGACCTTGACATCTGTCGACACCTCAGCAATATCCCTTGTATTCTGGGCGGTTTGCAACGCTAGCGGAGTGACATCTGTGCCATTAGTTAGCAAGCCTTCCGAAAGGGCGTAATCTTTCAATCGTTTAAAAAGGCGGATAAGGGCCATACTTTGTTGTATCGCCAAATCGCCTTTCAGCACAGTCATGAGCATGTAAATACCTTGTTCCGTAAAAGCGTAAGGTTTATAGGACCGACCTCCTTTTACGCCTTTCACCTGTATCGAGGTCAAAAATTTTGACCTCGATAAAAGTAGGATTTCTGCTTCACTCAATTGGAACCGAAAATCCTCAGCAAAACGTTCAATATTATTCTTGACCTGCTGATTAAATGCTTTGGTGCTATACCCGTAAATTTCAGCCAAATCAGCGTCGAGCATCACCTTTACCCCGCGGATGGTGTAAATCCGAGACTTGAGCAGGTTTTCATCAATCAGTGAAAAGCCAGGCTTCACTGAGACCAATTCTGTCTTTTTCTTATTTCCCTTCATTGTGCCCCCTTTTGCAATCTTTTTCGGAATCACTTCACTTCTTCTCCAGCATCGCCATAATGCTGCGATACGCCTGCGTGTATTCTATCTGCATGATGGTGGTGATTTTGTTACCGGCGTCTTTGCTGGATGCTCCGCAGTGGAAGAGCTTTTCGCTTTTCAATCCGTAATCCAAGAAGATGTAGCGGTCGTGAAATTTGTCTTTTGTCTTGTTCATGGCGAATTTGACATCGGGGCGCACGGCAAGAAAATCTTTCTGCATTTGTTCGGTCAGCGTTTCAAAACTGCGATTATCACTATAGATTGTCACGGAAACTCCCTTCGCGATTTGGCGCAACAGGTCGAGGGTCTTCACGCCGACATAGTCATCGATAATCGTGATGGATTTCTTCGCCATGCCGTAAATCTGCGTGTAGGCGATGTCGGCATCTAGCCGCTGGCCGTTCAGAATCAAAAAGTGCTTGTAAGTCGATGGATCGATGAAGTTGTCCATAACCTTCTGAAGTGAGTCGCGATTTTCTTGCATTTCGATAGATAGTCGTGCTATATCCTGAGCGTTTTGAGCGGTTTGAGTCGCAATTTGAACGATACCGCTTGTCCCTAGCAAGCTCTGGTTTTCCGCAATGATATAATCCTTCATCTGCTTGAAAAGGCGGATGAGCGCCTTACTCTGCGCCGTTGCCTGTTCGCCCTTGAGGACCGTCATGAGCATATAGATGCCCTGCTCGGTAAAGGCATAGGGCATTTTTCTTGTTCCGCCCCATCTTGATATCGGAATTTCCGATATCAAGTGTGCGGATTCTTCACGAGTTAGTTGAAAACGAAAATCGTCATCAAACCTGTCAAGATTGTATTTTACCTGCTCGTTGAATCTACCGGTACTATACCCGTAAATTTCAGCCAAATCAGCGTCGAGCATCACCTTTACCCCGCGGATGGTATATATCCGCGACTTGAGCAAGTTCTCGTCAATCAGTGAAAAGCCTGAATTTACTGTAACCAATTCCGTCTTTTTCTTTTTTTTCTTCATTTTACCCCCTTTTGCAAAAAAAGGACCGCCCCGCTTGCGCGGATAGCGATCCTTAATACCACCCTTTCTGGTGTTTGGAGTAATATACAAAAATTACACGAACACGACTTCGTTGCCAGTGCGTGGGGATTCCGCGCGGTTCGGAAGGCCACTTTCCGTGTCGGCGTAGCCGATGGCAACGGAGGCGTACACGCGCTCGTCTTCACGCAAGCCTAAGCCGCGCAGGTATTCGAGGAGCGTCGGGTCTTCGTTCAGCCACTTGAGCTGGTTGATGTAGCAGCTGCCGAGATCAAGCTCGTTCGCGGCAAGCATCATGTTCTCTACGGCGCAGGCGACATCGGCCATGTTGTTGCCGTATTCCTTCTTGTTCGCGACTACAATCAGCACAGGCGCCGTATAGCAGAAGGAGTAGTTCCCTTTGCGCGCAAGCGTGATGGAATTCTTGAGGCTCTTGTACAAGTCTTCGCGGAGTTCCATCGCAGCAAAAGCGGACTGCACCAACTCTTTGAGTTTCGCAATCACCGCAACATCCGAAATCACGAAGAAGTGGTTGCTCTGCGCATTGCCGCCGGTAGGCCCGAACTGGCCCGCCTCGACAATCTGCTTCAACTTCTCGAGTTCGACAAGCTGTGCCTTGAACTTGCGGGTACTGCGACGTGTCTTAATAGCTTCAAGTGTGTTCATGTTTTTTCCTTGGAGATCCCCGCCTTCGCGGGGATGACAAAAGAAGGCTATTTTTCGAGCGGGAGCACGAGAATACGCGAGTTGCGCTTCTGGTTGTAGTTGTCCCGCTTGCTCTTGGGCAAGTCCTCGACCGTGCCGTCCTCAAATCCGAACGGGTAGAACCAGTCGAGCGCCTGCGTCGTGAGCAGGAACAATTTCTTGTAGCCCTTCATGCGCCCAATAGAAATCAGGTGCCGTACAATCGCGTCGCCGATGCCCGACTTGCGGTAGTTCGCGCCCACGGCAATGCCCGCAATTTCGGCCATGCCGTCTTCGAAGGCGTGCAACGCACCGCAACCGTGGATGCTGTTGTCGATGCTGTACACCACGTAGTCCTTGAGCTTTTCGGAAATGCTTTCCTGCGTGCGCGGCACCAGGTAGCCCTTCGCAATGTAGTCCTGCATAATCCGGAGGATATCCGGAATATCTTCGATGTTCGCAGGCCGGATACTGGAGTACTGGTTTGCGTACACCATGGTACCGTCACCGCGTGCGCTGAATACTTCTTGCAGCACGCTGCCCTGGAATTCACCGCTCAGCAAGTGGACACGGTTCGCGCCCGCCTCGCAGGCGTGGATGGCGTTCATCAGGTAGTCCATCTGCGCAAAGTTCAACACATCGGAATTGAGTTCCAACAATTCCTTCGCCTGGTCCACGTCCAAAGCCGAAATCACGCCCGACTCGGTGGGTTCCAGATACTTGGTGTTCTTGCCGGTCACAAGCCCCTTGAGCTTGATACCGTTCTCGTTACCGATGAAGAACAGCTTGCCCACCTTCATGTACTTGCAGATTTCGGTCGCAAGTTCGGTGGAACTGATGTTGTACGCATGCCCGAGCTTGTTCCACCCAATCGGCGGAATGATGGGCACAAATTTCTCGTCCAAAAGTTGTTCAAGGATGTCACGCTGGATACGCTCAATCCGGCCCGTCCTCATGTAGTCCACGCCGTCGATGACGCCGAGGCTCCGCGCCAGCACCCAGTTGCCCTGGATGCCGCTGAGCCCGCTCGCCGTGAGGTGGCTCATGATGCGCTGGGCAACACCCAAAGACGCCTGCTCGATAAGGGGCAAGGCCTCTTCGCTGGTAAGCCGCACGCCGTCGTGGAACCGGGATTCGATTTCCCAGGCCTTGAGCTGCGCGTCGATACTCTTGCGCGTCCCAGGCACGATAATGATGCGGATACCCGCCTTGTGCAACAGGGCAATATCTCGCATGAGCACCGGAAACAAGGGGTGGTCCATCAGGCTATCGTCAATCTTCAAGATGAAGAGCTGGCCTTTGAACCGTTCCATGTAACCGAAGACTTCCCGGATGAATCCGGCGACTTCGAAGTGCTGGGAGTTGAAATCAGACGCAGACTTGTTCATGGTTGCAACCATAAATTAATTTTTGGTGGCGGGTTTCGCCGCAGGGTCTGCCGGTGCAGCCGCCGAATCCGCCGGAGCACTGGCCGCAGGCTGCGGTTCCGGATTTTCAGCATAGACCTTCAAAAGTTGTACTTCGAACACGAGGAGCGAGTTCGCCGGAATTGACGGAGGAACGCCTTCCTCGCCATAGGCGAGTGCGCTCGGAATCCAGGCCTTCACCTTCATGCCTTCGTGCATAACCATAAGGAGGTCCTGCCAGCCTTCGATAACGGCGCTAACAGGGAATTCCAAGGGTTCGCCACGTTTGAAACTATTGTCGAATTCCGTCCCGTCAAGCAGGGCACCCACGTAATGCACCTGGACCTTGTCCGATGCCTTGGGAGTAAGCCCCTGACCGCTCATAATAACCTTGTACTGGACTCCCTTCGGGGTCGTCTTCACTGTAGAATCCAAAATATTCTTCGCCAGGAACTGGGCTTGTTCGTCAAGATTCTTCTTGGCCGCAGCCTTTTCCTCGGCATCCCTCTTCTGCTGCATGCGCAAAAGCAGGTCCTGGAGAGCCGCCTCAGCCGCAGAATCGCTCATCAGGGGCGTTTTTGTCGAATCCATCTGGTCGTCAATGGCTTTTTTGACCAAATCTATCCGCAACGGGACACTCACATTGGCAATTGCCCGGCCCAAATCCCTCCCGAGGGCATAGCTGAACCGGTCCTGATCGGTAATCAGGGTGTCGAGGCGAGCAGGAGCCTGCACCGCAGTGGAATCAGCTGCTGCGGGTTCGACAGCCGGTTTCTGGGAGCCGCCGCAGGCAAAAAGACCTGCACAAACGGCAAGAGCGGAAGACTTGCATATTATATTCATTTTTCCCTCAAACATGGTTAGAATCGCCCAAATTTCACACTATAAATGTAGGATATTATATGATATCCGTCACAATACACCCCCGATAAAAGATAAAAAAATGATACCAAATGCATTTTTTTGAAAAAAAACGGCAATTCCGTGAGTTAAAACACGTAAAAAGCACAAACGTAAATAAAATTCAACAAACCCCTTTGATTTTTGTAACTTTTTTCTATCTTTAATAGTGGATTGGGTTTTTTAAAGGAAAAAACCATGTACAACAATTTTGCACACATCATCGAAAATGCGACAAGCCAGAAGCGTTTGTTCGATTCCTCGATTGAAAGCGTGAAAGACCTGTTGGACCAATCCGTCCAGGGCTCAATCGAGAATCCTGAAAACATTCACAAGGTGGAATTCGCCCGCACCGGGTTCCGCACTGGGTGGCTCCGTGGTTCCCTTTCTTACCCGTGGGTCGTTGTTTGCATCATTGTCCCCGCAGTGCTTGATACCCTGATCTAACCGATAGGTTGGGTCGGCCTGTCAACACGGCGAAAGCGTTTCACCTTTATTAGCCCCTTTGGGGGCTTTTTTTTATTCCCAGAATATCTATCTTTGTTTCCGAAAAACGGGCAGACGCCCCAAACGGAGACCTTATGGCAGCACTCATCCTCGACGGCAAGGCCCTCGCCAAGACCACTGAAGAAGAACTCAGCGCCCGCGTGGCAAAACTCAAGGAAAAGACGGGCAAGACCCCCATCCTTGCGACCATCCTGGTGGGCGACGACCCAGCCAGTGCCACCTACGTCAAGATGAAGGGCAACGCCTGCGCCCGAGTGGGCATGGAAAGCATCCGCGTGGTGCTCCCCAAGAACACCACCACCGAAGAACTGCTGAACAAAATCCAGGAATTGAACGACAACCGCGACGTGCACGGCATTCTGCTGCAGCACCCGGTTCCGCGCCACATCGACGAACGCGCCGCTTTCGAAGCCATCGACGCCCGCAAGGACGTGGACGGCGTGACCTGCCTGGGCTTTGGCCGCATGGCGATGGGCGAACCCGCCTACGGATGCGCGACTCCCGCCGGAATCATGCGCCTGTTGAAGGCCTACAACATTCCGCTCGCAGGCAAGCATGCCGTAGTCGTTGGCCGTAGCGCCATCCTCGGCAAGCCGATGGCCATGATGCTTTTGAATGCCGACTGCACCGTGACCATCTGCCACAGCAAGACGCAGAACCTCCCCGAATTCGTGAAGCAGGCCGACATCCTCGTGGGTGCGGTCGGCAAACCCGAGTTCATCAAGAAGGAATGGATCAAGCAGGGCGCGGTCGTCGTGGACGCCGGTTACCATCCGGGTGGAGTCGGCGATATCGAGAAGGGACTCGACGACGTGGCAAGCGCCTATACCCCGGTTCCGGGCGGCGTGGGCCCCATGACCATCAACACGCTCATCTACCAGAGCGTGGAAAGTGGTGAAAAGTATTTGGGATAGGCTCGAGGCGCGAGCAATGAGCGGTGAGCAGTGAGGCAAGGGTCTCACACCTCATAGCCCCTAGATCCTAATCTCTAGATTCTCTGACGGAGATTGCTTCAGGGCTTCGCCCCTCGCAATGACAAACCTGCTGCCTCCCAACCACTAATCACTGCTTACTGTCTACTTCCTACTTACCCTTTCCTCTTATACCCGCTCAGGCCGAGCAGAATCAGGGCCGGGGTGTAGAAATACCACACAAAGTTATTTGCGACCGTAGCGACAATTTCTTGGACGCTATGGTCATCGCCCGTAGCCAGCGAAAGGCCGACGCAAGCGTCGCAGCAGAAGAACAGAATCATGCCACGCTTGATATTCCTGGCGTTCTTCTCGGGGAAATACCCCTTCTTGGGCACCTTGCAAGCGACAATCAGCGAGCAGATGAGGAAGGCGCCGTAAGTGGCGACAATCGGCACCGTCGGGCCCTCGAAAATGCGGAACAGGTGCAGCGCATTCGCAATGAACATCACCCCGAACGGGATGCACAGAATCCACGGAGAACTGTTGTCCGTATCGCTCATGCGCGTATGGCGGTAAATGAACAAGGCCTGCACCACCATGAAGAAGCAGATGCCGAGCAACGTGTAGTCGCTGCGGTGGTCCAAAAAATGGGAATAGTTGTGCAGAATCTTGAGGCAGAAGTCTGCGCACAAGGCCATCGCGAAGCCGGCCTGTAGAAAGTTGCGGTCGCGTCTGCACAGGCAGTTTCCACCAATGAAGAACACGATGACCGTCATGATGCCGGTAACCGCGAACTTGGCGATATTCTGGTAGTTGCTGCTTTCGACGAGGCATTGCTCGACGGCGCCGCAGCGGTAAAACACGAGCCAGTCCATCACGAAGAACGTGATCATGAGGACACTGACGAGAATTAAAAGCAAAGTAATGAGAGTTTTCTTGTTCATGCAATTTAATATAAGCAATCTATCTCAAATTCGCAACAAGAAAACTTTTTAATATCGAACAATTCCTTCGAACAAACGCATGCCCGACCTGTCGAGAATCTGGACGACATAGTGCCCGCGTGGCTGGGCAGGGCCCATTTGGACAATCCCGTCCCCGACAAATTCAGCCGTTTTCACAGGAATCCCCTGCATGTCGTACATACGGAACACAGTCCATCCGCCGTTTGTGCCCGTCACCCGAATCCCGTCCCCTAGCCTGTAGGCTCGGACAGAGGACGCAAGCCGCATATTTTTGAAGGATGTCGTCGACGTATCCTTAGGAGGCAATGTATCCTCGGGCGGTTTTTCGACATAGGGATGATCCGGGTCGTCCACCACGACCTTGACTTTCAATTCCGTCTCGCAGCCCGACGGATTTACGTACTTGCCCGTGTAGATTCCGCTCTTGGTTCCGTCCATGTTCTTGAAGCGGGCCTCGCGGCCCAGGTAATAGTAGTCATTCGGGCCGGTCCAGCTCCAGCGACCGCCCTCGTACGGATGCGGGCCGATGACCAGGGAATCGCCCTTCTTGAGCGAGACTTCCGTCGCCTCGTCCCAGTCACCATTGTGGATCTTCACGTAAGAGATGACCGAAGACGGAGTGCAATCCGTCCCTTCCACATCCGCGACAACCATCGTCGTGACGGTATTCGACTTCGCCGTCATCGCAAGCGAAGTACCGCTGATGGCGATATCGTCAGCCGGCTTGAGACTGCCCGGCAGCTCGAAGCGCACGACCTTCGCCGTCGTTCCCAACTTCTTGAACTTGCTCAAGTCAAAGTTGTACTTCACGTCGCTGCTGCCGCTGTTCCGCACGACGATGACCAGCGCCCCGTCGGGGCGCAGGGCGGCAACCGTGTTGCCGTTGTCGCTATCGATAATGCGCGAACCCGGGCGAATGTAGCGGCTGAATGCGGCATGCATGTAGTAGCGCGGCATGTAGGAGAATGTCTGTTTCTTGTGGTCGGCCTTGATGGAACGCCAGTTCTCGGCGGGGTCGGCAATCTGCCAGTCAATCCAAGCCTCGGCCTTCAGGTCGCGCAAGTCCTGGATAATCACATTCGCCATCCACAGCGCGATATGCTCGTCGCCGTTCTTGCTCAGCGGGCCCGTCTCGGACTGCCAAAGGCGCTTGTCCATGCTGAAGGCGCGGTTGTAAAGTTGCTTGCGGTAGCTACCGTCGGAATAGCTGTGCGTGTTCACCTGGCCCAAGTAAGACAGCGCCTCGGAGGTGTAATTGCCCAGCTGGTCATGCGCCTGCTTGATGGACGTCTCGTCGGCCGCACTCACGGACGTTCCAGGGAAGAGCCCTTTCTTCTTGAGAGCCTTGCCCAGCTCGACAATCATCTTGGACTGGTTGTTCTTGAAGCCGCAACCCTCCTGGCCACCATTCGATTTCCACCAGCCTGCGCTCGGTTCGTTGAACGGCTCGACCGTGCGGAACGTAAGCCCCCATTCCGTCTTGAAGTGGAGTGCGACTTCGGAAAGGTAATCCGCAAAGTCGTCGAAGTAATCTTCTTTCAGGTTGTCGGAACCGTCGTTACTGCCCGAAACGCAGCCGCTCTTGGTCATCCACCACGGAGGGGAATTGCTGAACGCCTCGAAAATCGGGTCCTTGACCATTCTGTTGAGGCTGAGGGCGACGCCGCGTTGAGCGGGGTCGGCCGTCCAGTCAAAGTCGCCCTTCTCTGTCGGCTTGTAGCCCGGCACCTTGCCGCCGCCGTCACCTTTCGTAAGGTGATTGTGACCAGGCTGGTCCCCGCCGCCGACATTGTAACGGAAAATATTGTAGCCCAGGCCCGTATCGGGGTCGGCGAGCGCCCCCAGGAACTGGTCGCGGTTCGCATCATCCCAGGCACCCACAAGAACAGCCCACCAACAGAGGCTCGTGCCCCAGCCCTCGAAAACCTGGTACTTTTTGGACGGGTCGACAACGACCTTGGTCTGCGCGAAGGCGTTCGTGCAAAGACACGCCCCAAAAGACGAGGCTATAACAAGACCTTTCAAGAAAGAATCCATAAGACCAACTCCATTTGTTCCCTGTTAACCCAAAGATGCTTTAAATATATCTTCTGAAAGGCAAAAAAACAAACGCGGACTCGGGCGAAAAACGAAATGGCAGGCCAAAGCCCGCCATTTTTGCAAAGATTAGGGAAATCCGCTACTTCTGCAGATTCAAGCTTGCATTCGCAGCACCGTATAGGCTGATGCTGTAATCCTTGATGATGTACACCGGAATCTTGTTCAAAAGCGGACGGATGTTCGGGTTGTAATTCTTCTCGAACCACTGCATGAACAGGTTGTCGCGTTCGAGCCAGCGCAAATCCTTCTGCACCGTACCACCAGCCAGGTAGAGGCCACCCAGCGGCAAGAACAACGTAGAAGCGTCGCTTGCAAAGCGGGCGAGCATCTTCACGAACAGGCGCATCATCTCGGCAGCCACTGGGTCGGTATCGCTGGCGCGGCTGATATACTTGGGGCGATCGTTCGGTTCAGTTTCTTCAATCTTCTTGAAGGCTTCGTTATCGGGAACGCCGCGGGTTTCCTTCCACCATTCGTACATGTTGCGCAGCCCCATGCCCGAGACGAGCGGTTCCACGCCCGGCACGGTGCCAATCTTCTTTTCCATGTAGTCGTGGAATTCCTGGGAATCCTTGTCGAACGGGGCAAACGTGGAGTGTCCGCCTTCGGAGCAGGCCGGGATGTACTTCTCGCCGTCGAAAGCGAGGAAGCCAACGCCCATGCCGGTACCTGGGCCGATAACCGCCTTGGTCGCCTTCTGCGGAGCGGGCTGGCTGCCGTCGGTATGCGTGAGCTTGAAAATCTGCTTGGGGTCGTCCACGTCGAGTGTGGGGATGCCGTAGCTGATGGCCATGAAGTCGTTGATGACAAGCGTCGGGATGCCGGTCGCTGCGGTGAGGGCTTCGCCGTCAACGCACCACGGGAGGTTCGTCATCACACACTTGTTGCAACCCACAGGGCCAGCGGCGCTGATGCAGATGTGGCTCGGCTTCAGGGCAGCGTTGCTCTCGGCCGCAATCTTGAGAGTCTCGCGGATGGGCGCTTCGAGGCCGTCGATGTCCTTGGAGGGGCACACCGTTTCAAGAATCAGGGTAAACTTGCCGTCCTTGTAGCCGACCAGGCCAAGGTTCGTGTTGGTACCACCAATATCGCCCGCCAGCACAAGCCGGTCAAACTTCGCATCGGGATTAAGCCATTTAATTTCCATAATAAAACCTCGTTTTGCGTTTTGAATATAGGAAAAAAAGATTATTTTATTATGGCAGGAACCTGTGGCAAAGAGGAATAAATGACGACATCCGACGAAATACTCAACAGGAACGAAAGCGAAGCAAACCTGCTTGTGGGGAACCTGATGCTCATCATCTGCATCATCTCGGTTGCCCTGGTTTTCATGCTCCTGCTTCTTGACTCGTTCATCCCGTTCGACCTCCTCCTCCCCCTCATCATCTCGGGAAACATCATTCGCATCCTGCTGTTCCTCCTCATCAAGCAACGAAACGGCAGAGGTCCATTCCTCAAGTGGGTCATCTCGCTGTACATACTCGCCTTAGCCACCATTGTCTCGACTTTGTTCGGGCAAATGGAATGGGTCCTTTTTGCAGGCCCGCTCATCATCGCCACTCGCTACTACGATTTTTGGTTCACTATCAAGATTGGCCTGATTTCCATTTTCTGGTCTATCGTCTTCAGTTTCTGCCTCATCCCCATCAGCATCTACTCCGGGCTAATAGACCTAAATCTCGCTGAATTCGGCGGAGATGTCGTCCTCAACGTCGCGCCGGGATTCCTCGGACTGAACAAGGCGGTCAATCTCGCCGCCGAGAACCTTGACCTCACATCCATTTTCGGTACAGTCGCCCTCTTTGACATCAAAGCAACATTCATTTTGGGTGCATTGCTGTTCATTGCCGCCATCATCACCAAGAACGGCAGACAGATTATCGAAAACGAAATTACCGCTGTCACGAAAACGATAAAGCAAAAAAGCAACGACTTGGAAAACCTCAACGCCCTCGCCGACAATATCAACGAACTGTATTTCATCGACCCGTTCACGGGGGCCTTCGACCACACCGTCCGCAACAGGAATACAAACCTAGATTCCCTTGCGATGCGTTTTACGTTCTCGGATGATTTTTTCTCTAGCGTTGCAAAAATTTTTGACTCGCTCGTCCACGAACAAGACCGGATTCCCTGTCACAGGTTCTTCTCGAAAGAAAACTTCATGCACATCTTAGTCACAGGGGAGCCAGAATCCATTGAAGCCCGGTGGCTGCTCGCAAGCGAAGTCTTCTGGGTACGGAGCAAGGCTGTTCTCGGGTATAATAAGAACGGCGAAAAATGCGTTGTCTTGAGCGTAGAAGAAATCTCCTCGGAAAAAGAAACACAGAAACTTACATCCGTGCTTGCGGGCCTCGCCGATGATTTCGATTACATCAGCCATATCAACATCGAGAACAACGAAGTCACGCGCATCCACACTTCGGCAAAATTCATGCAGGGAATTATCGCCATCGACCACAAGACCCCGCCCAACACATTCTCGGTGGACAACTTCAACTTTTTCATGGAAAGGATTGTCCATCCAAGCGACCTTCCGGAATACCTCAAGGGAGGCATGCATCCATCGTTCCTTGAGCGACTCCGCAAAGAAAAAGTCATCAAGTTCCGCTGCCGCGTTAAACTGGAAAAAGGTTACTGCTGGCACAATGCGAAGTTCATCGTAAGCGAGAACAACCCCTCCAATATCGTAGTCGGCCTCGTCGATATCAACGACATTGTCAATTTTGAAAACGAGCAAGTGAACCGCGCCGTTTACGAAAACGCAAGGACATTTGCCAAGGCATTCACCCAGCGCTACGCCGTTGCCTACTACGCCGACTTGGCCAACAAATCGGTTACGACATTCCAAGGAGAAAAAGTCACGGACCGCTACTACGATGGCAGCCTCACTTATATGAAATCGGCGGAAAACTTCATCGTAGAGAACGTTCACGAAGACGACAGAGCAAGGATAATCCAATACATCCAGCCCGATTATATCCGTTCGCGCCTCGAAAAGGAAGGGTCCTACTCCACAACGTTCCGCGATGTTTCTACGACACCGTGCAAACTCTTCCGCATTGAAATTTTCTGGGGCCTTGACAAGGACCACGCCGTATTTGCAATAAGCGACATCACAGGCAAATCTTCCGAAGAAGCGCAAAGCTAATCGTTTCTGCGGTCCCGATTTAAATATATTGTCGGTATGCTGCACCTGAAATTTTCCCTGAACCTAGAAGACCTTGCCGACGAACTCATCGAGGCCGTCAAGGGTTCCTGGGGAAACCCGTTCCAGACACCCGTGGTGATTTTTCCGGACCCAAAACTGGAACAGTGGTTCAGACTGCACTGGGTCAAAAAGTGCGGGACGCTCGCGAACTTGAATTCCATGATGATAGACAAGTTCCTGCTCAAGATTCTCTGCCCCGACGACAACACGAAAAAGAAACTGAATGCCGACCTGCTCCGCAACGTTATCTGGGCATACCTCTACGGCAATAACGATGTAAGCGAAGAAGACGCCAAGGCCGAAAAGCACAACTATCACCTGCTCGGAGACGAAGTTGTCCGCTACTTGGAAACCGATGGCAAACTGGACGAACAGCACCTCTTTGACCTTTGTGGGAAGATGGCATCGCTCTTTTTGGAATACGAGACCTCAAGGCCGACGGGTTTTATCCGGAAAGGTGGAGCCGGAGACCTCGCCGAAGGAATTCTTGACCATTGGGAACAAGGCAACCTGCGAGATTTCTTTGACGGGGGCGACCGCGAAAAATGGCAGCGCACGCTGTACTCCAAGGTTTTCCACCAGCACGGGGACAAGCCTTCGCTATTGACCCGCGCATTCGACGCCATGAACCAGCGGAAAAACGAAAACCATCCGCAAGAATTCAATACAACGTACCTGACAATCCCCTTCCTGTTCAAAGACTGCATGGACAACCACGATGGGCTATTCCACTGCGAACAGTTTATGGGTCAAGACGGGCCCCTGCCTGTGTTCATCTTTGGGCTTACGGGCATGGGGCAGTTCTACCGCGTCATTTTGCAAAAGTTTGCCGAGAAACACGAAGTCTACGCCTACATACAGAACCCGTGCATGGAATTCTGGGAAGATGCGGGCACGCCGTGCGGAGACATTCACCGCAAATGGCTTTCACGAAACGGCGAATGGCAAGGCGAATCGGGACCCATCCCGGAAAGCATCCGCGACCGCTTGCGCACACACCTCGATGAATCAGCCGACCCCGAAGACGACGATTCCGAACAAGGTGTAGATTCCTCCTCCGAGAACGCACTCCTGTGTTACTGGGGAAAATCAGGACGCGACAATATCAAATTGTGGTGCCAAGCCGCCGATTACGATTTTGAATTCGCCGGAGATGCTGATTCTGGAGAAGGTGAAGCGATTCCCACGGACACACTCTTGCACAAGGTGCAAAACATGGTTGCAAGCCGCAAAAACGAATTGCCAAGCTTGCTCGACAGCCTGCCCGAAGACGAATCCTCGGAATCACCGCAAGACAACAGCTTTACTATCACCGCCGCCCCGACAAGGGAACGCGAGATGGACGCGCTCCATACGCAAATTTGCAAGCTGCTCGCCGAAAAAGACAATGACGGCAATCCGGTGAACCGCATCAGCGACATTCTCGTTTTCTCGCCCTGCCTGGACGACTACCGCACCGCTATCTATCAAGCTTTTGACCAGAGTTCCGAAAGGGACATTCCGTTCTCGATTGTCGATTCGCCCGCAAAAAGTTCACTCACGGCCGAAGCACTCGAAGCACTTTTTAAAGTACAGCAAGCCGGAAGCCTGAACCGCCCCGCATTCTTCAGTTTGATCCGCAACCCCGTCGTGCAAAATACCCGCCGCATCACCGACGACAACGTGAGCGCCTGGGAAACATGGGTCAGGAACACAAGCACCTTCCGCACACGCACAAAAAGCGACGACTGGGGAAAAAACCTGCGCCGGATTCTCGCATCGCGATTCAGCACGCACACCATCGACATTGGCGATGGAGAATGCCTCCCCTACGCCGACATGATGAGCGCAAACAGTACGGCATTGAGCCGCTTTGCCGACTGCATCGAAGAACTCGGCGAATGGATAGCGCTTGCAAAGAACGAGCCCGCCGTGACGCCCGCCGTACTCGATAAAATCGTGAATTTCCTGAACAACTGGGTCGCCATGCCGAACCCGCCGGAGGGCTTTGCAGGCGAAACCATCGTTTTCCAGAACGTGACGGCAGCTATCGAAAATCTCCGCATCCAATTTGATGCCGGAGCTCCATACATTTCGTGGGCCTGCATTTCGCAAACGCTTTGCGGTGCCGCCGAAAGTTCCGAATACAGTTGCGGGAACCTTTTTGTCAACGGGATTACTTTCTCCAAATTCATCCCCAACAGAATTATCCCTGTAAAGCACTTGTTCTTTATCGGGGCGGATTCCACAAGTTTCCCCGGCAGCAAGACCCAAAACACGCTGGATTTGCGCAAAGCCGTAGCCCCTTGGCCCGGCGACGACTCCCCCATCGCCAAACGCCGTTACGCATTTTTGTGCCAGTTGATGTGTACAAAAGAAAGTTTCCACATCAGCTACGTGAACCAAAACATCGTCAAAGACGAAGAACTCTACCCTTCCTCCGTCGTAAACGACATCAGGAATTTCCTCAAGATAGCCATCAAGCAAACTTTCAAAGCCATTGGCAAAGACATCTCTGCGATGGAGGCAAAATTACTCGCCGAAAAGCTATGGAAGCAGCAAGAAATTCCGCTCGACGAGAAACGCCCTTACAGCGAGTTGTTCACCTCCAAAGAATTCCGAAACAAGTCCGTTTACAATAAGAGAGTGGCCCACGGAGATTCTACTTCTGGCTACGGCATTCTGCCGAGCTCTATCGATAAATGCCCAGGACGCGTCAGCTTGTACCAGCTAAAATGTTTCTTGGACGACCCCATCGAATTCCGCGTCTCGCAAATGATGCAAATGGACGAAGACACGGCCCATTTGGACGACGAAGTTTTCGAGCCCATTGACTTTGACCGTCTTGAACAAAGTTCCCTTATGAAAAACATGGTGGCCGCAGCCATTACCGGGAACAAGCAAGACCTCGACGCACTCCGTAAAAACCTTGAATTGGGCGGCAAAATTCCCGACGGGCAATATGGAGAAAAATTGTGGAAGGTTGCCGAACGTCGCAAAGACGCATTGTTGGAGCAAATGGCAGAATTCCCAGATTCGCCTGCAAGCCAAACCGAAAACTGGACATACAAAGACAAAATAGAGCTCCCGATTGTACAACCCGATGGAACGCGGTGGACCCTATTGGGAGCCCTTGACTGGTGCAACGGCGAGCGCAACAAGATTACGAGCATCACGACCTCGAAAATGAGGGGCAAAGCCGGCCAAAAGTATTTCAAGAACAGCAAATACACAGGCCCGTATGTGGCCGCCCTCGCCCTGATTGCGCAAAAGGATTCTCACGAAGCCGAAGACGTAGACATTTCCATTTACAGCACCAAAGAGCACGAGCCCAGCAGAGCAAAGGTCCGCATGACACCCGAGCAGGCACGGGAAACACTCTCCGCACTTTACGACAAGGCATTCCAAAAGAAATATTCCAAGGCCGTCCCCATCGACATGGTTGACGAGGCTGTAGAAAGCTTCGCCGACTACACCCAAAAACTGAGCAACGCCTGGGCCTATTTCGAAAAGCGGCACCTGCTCGACAAGCGAAAAGACACAGGGTTCGACCCGCAAAACGATTTTAATGGTGAATCGGGAGCATGGTTCACCGAAGCCAAAAGGCAAAAAGACCTGTTCCGCATTGAAATCGGTGCGCCACAGAATACGGAGGCCAAAAGATGAGTATTGAAAAAATCATCGACCCCCGTAAAAACCTGTTCATCGAAGCTTCTGCCGGAACGGGCAAAACTTACACCATCCAGCAAGTTGTGGCCCAGCTTGTTGATGAAGGCTGCCCGCTCAAGAAAATCCTCATCGTCACCTACACCGAAAAGGCGGCAGGCGAACTGAGGGACCGCATCCGAAAAAAGATGGAAGAAGTCCTCGATGCCGAAGGGACCGATCGCATTACCGCCGAGAAATTCGAGAAAGCCCTGCGCGACGTTGACAATGCTGCCATTTTCACAATCCATTCCTTCTGCCAAAAAGCACTGAAGGAATACGCCTACGAAGCGGGGCGTCCATTCGACCTCGCCATGGTCGACGACAAAGAAGTAAAAGCGATGATAAGCGCTTGGGCACGCGACAAATGGCCTAGCAATAAACTCTACCAGACGATTCTGAAAAACGCTCCGGCAGCAGACTCGCTCGAAGAATCGCTCACGGATAGGCTCTCCTCGGCAATCAACATGTACAAAGGAGAAACCGCCGACGGGAAAGAAACCATCACCCTCGACAACGCCGAAGAAAGCCCATTCGAAACAATCCCGAAAAATTTTGCCGACCTGTTAAGCAACAAAGAACTTGCCGAGAAATTGGCCATTCTGGAAAAATATTCCGACCTCAGTTTTACCAAAACTGGCAAAAACAAAGTCAGCGATTTCATCAATGCGCTCAAGGAATGGACCAGCGAGAAAGCATTGTTCAACGGAAAAACTTTCTCAGCCACGAAAACGATTGAAACGTGGCCAGCCGAAGCTTACAACGCCTTCCTGTTCTTCAAAAAATTCAAGGACAAGTTTAGCGATTTGCCCGGCACGATTCTCCAAGCGCAAATTCAGAAATTCCTTTACAGTCAGATAAAACCGCTTTTCAACGAATGGCAAAAATACAAGGGCGAAAACAAAGAGCAGTCGTTCAACGACATGATTCTCTCCGTCCACAGCGCCGTCCTCAAGAAGGGTGAAAACGGGGCAGAAAGCGAGCTTTGCAACAGACTCCGCGAACAATACCGCTACGCCATCATCGACGAATTCCAAGACACGAACCAGCTGCAATGGGACATTTTCAAGGAAATTTTCCTGAAAGCCGACAACCATTCCATTTTCGTGGTGGGCGACCCCAAGCAATCCATCTACAGTTTCCAAGGTGCCGATGTAAACGTTTACCACAAGGCCACCCAAGAGATTGGCAACCGCAAGGACTTGGAACACAACTATCGTTCCACGAACTCCGTTATCGAGGCATGCAACAACCTCTTTGAATGTAAGGATTTCTTTGGCAACAGTGTAGAATTCAAACGCTCCTATGCACCCGGCAACAAACCCGGCGACAATCCGAAAGCAAAAACACTCCAGAAACCAGATGCAAAATTCTACGATGCAAAAACAGACTCCTGGGAAAATATCGCTCCCTTCTGGATATCTGAAAATAGCATCAACAGCACTAATTTCGCACAAACTTGCGTTGAAAAAATTATTGACTGCTGCACATTTGTTGATTCAAAAGAAGGCAAGCAGACAAAGCTACGAGTTTTCAACAAGAATCCCAAAAACAGCGAAGACATCTACCGCAACGTGACATTCAAGGATTTCGCCGTTCTCGCGCGCTCCAGAAGCGAGATGGAAAATATTGAGACCTGCATGAAACTCGCCGGTGTTCCCTTCACGCGTTATAAAGACAGCAATCTTTTTTACGGGCGTGAATGTGCCGAATGGATTTCGCTATTCAAGGCAATCAATGCCACCGATTTTTCGGCATGGAACAGGCGCATTTTGAACGAAGTGTTGATTACCGACTTTTTCGCTGTAGCCTTGAGCGATGTGGAAAGTGAATTTTTCGATGACCCGTTCAGCAAGCCACGGCAGATGATATGCCACTGGAAAGAACTCGCGAGCGAACGCCGCTTTGCCGAAATGCAAGAAAGCATCTACGCCGAAAGCGAAGTGGAAAAGCGCCTTTCTGATTTGAGCAAGTTACAGGAATTCACGAAGCTCCGCCAAATCGGGAATTACGCCATCAACTACCTGTACAACCATAGTTGCACTTTAGACGACCTTATCCGGCATCTGCAAAATCTCTCCATTTCTTCGGGCGATGCCGACGATCAGGACAGCAACCTTGTCGCGAAGGGCTCAGATTTTGACGCCGTCCAAGTCATGACAATTCACGCGTCCAAAGGCCTAGAATTCCCCGTTGTCATTTCGGTCGCGGGGTTCAAACAACTGAACAAAAACACGGACGGGCCATACCTGTACCATGAAAGCGATTCCATCCACCTAGGCTACGGACAAAACGCAAAGAATGCCCGCCAAGCCGAGGAACTGGAAGAATGGTCAAGACTCTTTTATGTCGACTTCACTCGAGCATCCTCAATATTGGTGCTCCCCCGCTATGCAAACTGGTACGATGAGGGCGACACCCCCAAAGAAGATTTCCGCTTCCTCGCCAATTCCCTAAAAAGTTTCTGTTCCGATGAAAAGAACGAAAAGCTCTTTGAAATCATGGGAACAGCAAAAGAATGGGACATTCCGACCGAACGTCTATTAAAGAGCAACATTCAAGACAACATTCTTGCGACCGCAAAAGAATTGCTCGGGGAGCAAAGCGAAGAAGGGCTTGACGCAGAAAGCAAACAAAAAGAGCATATCCAGGCATTGCAAAAAGAGGTTGCCCGTCTCGGCATCATGCAACATTCCTACAGCACGCTTGCCGGCAAAAAAGAATCCTCGCTCAGCATCGACGAAGAGGCAAACCTTGATAAAGAAGGAAGTGCCGAGGCAAACTATTACGCAGGCGAAGATATCGGGCCCGACGCTTCGCAAATCGAAGCCGAAATCAAATACCCGCGCGGTTCAAAAATCGGTAACGCACTCCACGAAATTTTTGAACTCAGCAAGTTCAAAGAAATTGGCTTGAGCCACGAGAATGCAGAATCCATGTACGGCTCCGCAGAGCTTTCAATGCTCGTGGAGGAAACGTTCAAGAAGCAGTCCCTGCCCATTTGGGACCACAAAGACGAATGGACACGCCACACGCTCGATATCGTTTGGAATACGCTGAACGCAAGCCTGCCCGCCATCGAAGTCGGACACAGAAGCGGAGCGAGTTTCAAGCTGACAAGCCTCGACGACAACAGCCGAAAAGCCGAAGTCCAATTCCACCTGAACGCCACCACCGACGACAACGGCGAAGCAAGCGAATACCTGCAAAGCATCTGCAAGGGATTTATTGACCTAGTGTTCATGCGCCGCGATACACAGGGACAACTCCGTTTTTCCATTGTTGACTGGAAATCCGATGTAATGGCAGACGACGACTACAGTCCGACAAGCGTACAGAAGAAAGTAGACGAAGACTACTCCGTTCAACGCGTACTCTACAGCTACTGCCTCATCAAATGGCTCAAGCAATTTTACGGAGCAGGCAACAGTGGCAACGGGAACGCCCCGCTCACGGAATCCGAGATTTACGACAAGTTCTTCGGTGGAATGTATTACGTATTCCTGCGCGGCTGCAAGGCAGGCACCGAAAACGGCATCTACGCGCATACTTGGGAAAATTTTGATGCGCTGCAAAAATCCTACAGCAACATCCGCAAGCTCATGCGCAAACGCAAAGAAACCGTGGAGGACGAACAATGAGCCAAGTCATCGCCCCCATCAACATACACCTGCATCGGTTTATAATGCAAGCGGAGCCAAACCTCCCGGAATGCGTGCAGAAGTTCCTCTACCTTGTCCTTTCGCTGCAAGACGACGGCAACACACAATTCGCTTTGGATGCCGACTCATTCTACAACAAATGGGCGCAAAAATGGAACGGGCTACTCAAACTTTACGACACCGATTCCATTGAATTCGAAGCCGGAAAATTTAGCGACGCCAGCGAGTTCAAGCCGATTATCGAAAGCGCCATCGCCGCCATCCTTAAGCAAAAGTTCGAAAGCATCATTGACTGGAAAACCGAAGACAGCGAAGTCTTCGACGATGTCAATTCCAAACTTTTTGTCGCAAGCAAGTCTGGCAACACCACCTACCTGTACATCGCGAAATACTTCGAAGCAAAGCGCATCATTGAGCGCACCGCCACAACGCTATTCACCGACGGATCCACTCCATCAGAATCGGCCATTGCAGACTGCATCGAAAAAATCGCCCAAATCCACACGAAGAATCCCCGGTTTGCAAACGAGAGTAACCCCGAAGGCAAATTCCTCGTGAACCGGGAACAAGCCGAAGCCATCATCCGCGGGCAAAGCGAAAACCTCATCATCACAGGCGGGCCGGGCACCGGAAAGACAACCGTCGTGCTGTACATCCTTTGGTGCATGCTGGAATCCCACCCGGAATATCTCGACCACGAAATCTATCTCGCCGCACCGAGCGGCAAAGCGGCCGACCGCATGCGCGAAAGCCTTGTCGGGAGCCTCAACGAAATCGAACCAAACGAAAGGGAAAACCACGCCGACATTTTCAACAAGCTAAGTAACCTCGAAAGCAGCACGATTCACAGGATGCTCAAGTACACCCCCAACGACGGGGGATACCGCTATAACAAAAAGAATCCGTTCGGCAAAAATTCCATCTTCGTCATCGACGAAGCGAGCATGATAGACATCTCGCTTTTCGCCGCATTCTTGCAAGCTATCCAAGAAGGTTCAAGAATCTTCGTGCTGGGCGACCCGTACCAGTTGCCCTCTGTCGAAGCGGGCGCTGTTCTGGGCGAAATTCTTAAACCCGAAAACACGACGCGTAACTTTGTCGTCAAGCTCACAAAATCGAACCGCTTCACCGACGATTCCGAAATCGGCAGGCTCGCCAAGGCCATCCAGAACCAAGCCGACATTCCGTTTGAATCCGGCGATGCAGTCAAGTTCATCAACGCCACCACAGGGACCAAAAAAGAAGAAGAAAACGCCACTGCCGTTCTCGTAAACGAGTGGGTCAAGGAATTCAGCGAAATGCCCGCCCTTGCCGAAGCCGCCTCCAAGGAGATGGACCTCGAAGACAAACCCGCCTGCAACCGCCTGTGGGAACTGTCCCTCCAAAAACGAATTCTGTCGGCGGAACGTCGCGGGCCACGCGGAGTGGAAAAACTGAACCAAGCCGCTTGCAAGCGAATCCGGCAGCAATACGCCAAAGCAAGCGGCAATCCCACATCCCCCGCGAACCAGTATTTCCCAGGCGAAATCCTCATTTTGACGCGCAACCAGTCGATGTACAAACTATACAACGGCGACACGGGAATCGTCATTTTCAAAGATGGACGGCCATACCTGATGATAAAGCGCGAACGCTTTGAGTTCTACCCGCTCTCGCTTTTGCCGGCAGACGCCATCGAACCCGCATTCGCCATCACGATCCACAAATCGCAGGGGTCCGAATACAACCACGTGATGATGTTCCTCCCCACACGCGAAGGCCACCCCCTCCTGACAAACCAAATCCTGTACACCGGAATCACCCGCGCCAAGAAAACAGTGACTATCGTCGCAAGCGAACAAACCTTCCACGCCGCCTGCACAACCACAACCCAGCGCGACACCGGCATCCGCCTATAAAAAACAAAAAAACGAGAATAGAAGCGCCAGCCAGGGAAGGGGAGGGTGCAGGGAGGGGACCGGGCGGCCTTGTTTCTCCCCCTTGTTTTTTTGTATATTCCCTCTCGAAAGAGACTAAAAAATGCTTGATAAAGAAGTTTTAAAGACAGTCAGCCGCATCGAACTTAGCGTTCGCGGCACGCTCGACACCGTGATGACCGGTGCCTACCATAGCTCGTTCAAGGGAAACGGCATGGAGTTCAGCGAAGTCCGCGAGTACATGCCCGGCGACGACGTGCGCACCATCGACTGGAACGTGACCGCACGAACCGGCACCCCCTACGTCAAGAAGTTTATCGAAGAGCGCGAAATGACCATGCTTTTGATGGTCGATGCCTCCAGTTCTTCGGAATTCGGTTCCGGCAAGCAAATGAAGGGCGAAGTCATGGCGACCCTCACCGCGCTCCTCGCCTTTGCCGCCATCAAGAATAACGACAAGGTCGGCCTGCTCATCTACACCGACCAGGTCGAACTGTTCATCCCGCCGGAGAAAGGCCGCAAGCACGTGCTGCGCCTTATCCGCGAAATCCTTTACTTCAAGCCGCAGCATCACGGTACCAACACGCAGGTGGCGCTGGAATATGCCGGTAAGATTCTGAACCGTCGTGCCGTGGTCGTGGTGATGAGCGACTTCTTGGACGAAGGTTTCGAAAACGCATTCAAGATTTTGCGCAAACGCCACGACGTGCTCGCCGTCTCTGTGGTGGACCCGCGCGAAAAGGAACTCCCGCCCGCAGGCCTCGTGGAACTTGAAGACCCCGAAACCGGCGAAACACTTTTGATCGACACCGGTGATGCCGCCTTCCGCGAAGCATTCGCCCGAGAAGCCAAGCGTCAAGGCAAAGCGACCAAGGAACTCTTCCAGCGCATGTCGATTGACTTTGTGCGCATTGAGACTCACGACGACTTCAAGGAAACGGTCGCCCCGCTTATCGAGCACTTCCGCCGCCGCGCCCGCGCTGCGAGAATGTAAGGCATTGCAAAAACAGCCACATCAAAAAACAACCGACAAGATTCTGATATCTTACGTAAAGATAGGTTGTACAGAAACGCTGGGCAGCAAGCCATATTAATTCCGTTAAAATGCGCGAAAAGGACTTGACAGAGTCTGTAACCGAAGTAATGTTTTGATGTTTTCGCTATTCTAATAAGAATGGTGAATGCTATTGTTTACTAACGCTGCGAATTACCTGAAGACCAATCATAATTTGCCATCAAGTAATATCGCTGATTAGGAGAGTCGAGTTCATTTCCATAGCGAAATTCAATGGAAAAACTTTTATAGGAGACATAGGTCCCAACGCCCAGTTCTTTATAGTCTTTTGCATAAGAAGCACAACTTAAACAAAGACTCACATTTCCGCGGTACTGATTATTGGCAAAATGCTCGCTAATACCCACTTTCCAATCTTCTACAAAAGGATACTGTTCCACAAGCATAAAACCATATCCAGGAGATTTATTATAACCAAAAGAAATAGGTGAAAACCAGGCCAAAGAACCGAAATAGTCACTAACAAATCCCAAAGACGTCCTCATTGCCCCATACAATTCCATACTTAAGGAAACAAAAATATTGTCCCCTCTACATCCCAAAGACGGCTCCACCGCATAGGGACCATATTCTTCAAAATTAATTTTATCCCCAAAACCATTATCAGCTTCATAATCATATCGATCGCCAAGATTGACCATACCATTAACACCAAGAACAATACTATTCTTTTGTGAATTCATGAACATCGAGGCAGAAGGCGCATGGCTGGAGCACCCTACTAAAGCCATAATCAAGCCAACAATGGAAAAAAGGGAAATCAATCTAGCCATAAAAAAAAAATAAAAAAGTGGACAGAGTATCTGGAATGCAGTGACACTTTTTCGGGCCTCGGGTGTTATATTATAGAACTGTCGAGGGGAAAGTCATGACCTTAGTATTGAACACACTGGAATCGGGTGATTACTCGGAGCAGATCAACGCGCTTCTTTCGGGCACGGACTCCAAGGTCGAAATCATAAATACCGCAGGCATGAGAATTGCACACTGCATCGGCTGTAACCAGTGTTGGCTCAAGACGCCCGGCGTATGCAGCATCAAGGACGACTACGAAAGCATTGTCAAGAAGCTCGTGAAAACGCGCAACCTGTGGATTGTCTCGGACACGCGCTTTAGATTCATCGATTACCGCGGCAAGAAAGTTTTGGACCGCATTATGCCCATGCTGAACATGTACCTCACGTTCCGCAACGGATGGATGCGCCATGAACTGCGTTACCACGCACTGAACGTAGGCCTGATTTACAGAGGCATCGGCAACCAGGAATTGCTTGAAGAATGGTGCGAACGTACGGCGGCAAACCTTGGCGGGCATTCGCTGGGCGTGATTGCATTGGACAAGGAACTGAACGGTGCTACACAACAAGTCGAGGTTCCGAGCGAGATTACGCAGGCCAAGCACGTCGTCATTATCAACGGGAGCCCGCGCGCCAAGAAGCTCAGCAACACGGACAAGATTCTGCAATCGTTCACCAAAGGGCTAGAAGAAGCGGGTGCCACCTACGAGCTCTATTCACTTTCAAACCGTTCGGAATGGGATAGCGCTCGCGAAGCATTCATGACGCACAATCGCATCATCATCGCGATGCCGCTCTATGTAGAATGTGTGCCAGGAACCTTGCTCGAATTCCTGGAAACGCTCCCGACAAAACGCGAACAGCCGGCGCAGCTTTCGTTCATGCTTCATGGCGGATTCGAGGAAGGCCGCCAGCTCCGTCTGGGCGAAAAGTTCCTGAAGTCGCTCCCGTCGCAATTCGGGTGCTTTTACGGCGGTTGCCTCGTGAGGGGTGGCAGCTTCATGATCCGCATGTTCAACGAGAAGCAAACCAAGGCCGTGCTGTTGCCTTACCGCGGCATGGGCGAGTTCTTCATTGAAAAGGGTAGTTTCCTTTCGCCGGAACTGAAAAAGTTTACCAGCCCGGAACAAATCCCGTGGCCGTTCCGCATGCTAATCAAGGTTTTGTTCAAGCTCGTGCTCAAAAAGAAATTCAACAATTTCGCCAAGGAATGGGGCTGCACCAAGCCGCTAAACAGCAAGCCTTACAAGTAATCAAGCATCCCGCCTGTAACCGCTGAGGCTAAGCAGGGCAAGCGCCGGGACATAGAAGATCCAAACGAAGTTATGCGTCACGGTAGCGACAATTTCTTGAACGCTGTGGTCTACCGAGACCAAGCCCGACAACCCCACACATATATCGCAGCAAGCAAATAGAACCATTCCCCACTTGATACACTTCGCATTCGTCGCAGGGTAATAACCGATTCTAGGAGTTAGCCACGCTACAAGGGCGGAACATGCGATAAATATGCTATAAGATATCATAATCGGAGGCATCAGCTTCTCGAAAACACCAACCCAGTAAAGCAACGCCATGAGGAGCATCGTACCGAACGGAATCCACAGAATTTTGGGAAAATGTTTATCCACATCACTCTTGCGTGTATGACGCACGATATACAACGTCTGTACAATCATAAACAAACAAACACCAGTCAAATTGCCATGCAAAATTTTAAAGCAAAAATCCGCACACAAAGACACTAAAAAGCCCGCCTGCAAAAGGCGTCTATCCCTTGTACAAAATCCACTACGACCGATAAGCAAAACAATAATCGTCATGAGGGCTGTGGTGGCAAACTTCGCAACGTCCTGATAACCGTGCCCATCCATAAGACACTGTTCAACCGCACCACAGCGGTAAAAAACGAGCCAGTCCATCACCAAGAAAGACGCTGTAAGAATAGCAGCGAAAGCGAAAAACACTCCGATGATTTTTTTCTTCTTCATTCGCTCAAAAAGATAGCATTACACATTTAGTTTTTTGTTTCGCACTTTTTGCCATACCAATCCATTGGCGTATCCGCTGTTATCGGCAAGAACGCACGGGCAATTTCGTCTATGCGTTTTGCATTCGGCAAATCGCCCGGTTCCGCAGCTACGGCATTCCCGATATCAATCCTGCGCTTGACTCCACGATGGTAATCCTGCAATACGATTTCCAATCTGTAGCCATCGTACATTTTATACGGAACTTTTTCTTCCTTATAAGATTCAACTAGTTTTTTCAGCAAATGAATTTGAGAAACCGTTCTTTTTTCGGGCGATAATGGAATTTCCAAAGCAATAGGCTTCAATATGACGTCAATACAACATTCATAAATTAGACGTAAGTTATCAGAACCTTTTAATGGAGAACGATAGAGCGTATCAACCTTTATAAAGAATTGATTATTAAAGTCCTTTTTCGATGCAGTGCCATAATTCGCTTTTAAAGTAACCCACTCACAAGTTTCCAACGAATCCTTTATCCCGCAGCTTGACCGCGATGTACAAACAAGTGCAGAATCCCCATTTACACGAAGTTGTGCAACACGATTATCGAAAAGCGCAGTTTCCGAATGAGGCTTATCGCTATTCTCTGAAAACGCTATTCTAATTTCATAATCAAAGCCTTCCTTCTTTTCTGAAATAGGCTCATCAACAATTGAACCAAAAGAAGACAACTCAGGCGGATAAGAATCTAGAAACGCATATATAGAAAACGCAACCAGCAAACCCACAAGAAGAAACAGCCAATATCGAACTCTACGAACATTGAAGAAATAGCCAATAACGCCCCCGACAACACATGTAAAAAGAAGAACGGAACCTAGAATAAGAAGATGAATATCACTAGTATAAAAAGCTTCCCCAATTGACCACACCGAAAATACAATTGGTAAAACGCAAATTATAATCGGCAAGGCAAAAGCGATTATACGCCATATTTTTTTCCATGGTTTATATTTGCAAATGACCACCAGAAAAAATGCGGGGAGGAAAAAATACAGCGCATAAAACAACACATCACCGTCAACAAACGAAAGTAGCCAATTGTGCAATACGATGCCTATATAGCGAGTTGTTTCCATAAAAGAATCCCTTACTATACATCAAATCGTCGCAGGTCTATACCCAAGCAACTTCATGCTGTAAAGCGCAGTGCCTTTGCTGATGCTGCGGACGCCTGTCGCATAACCGAAAATCTTACGGAGCGGGATGTCGGCTTTCAAAAAGTGCGTCTTGCCGTCGCCGCCAATTTCCTTCACCTTGCCGTCGCGGGCCTGGATGTCGCCAGTGACGAGCCCGGCAAAATTCACCGGACATTCCAGAGAAAGTTCCATAATGGGTTCATACAGTTGCACATCGGCCGGTTTTATCAGTTTAGTCACGGCATCGGCGCACGCCTTCTTGATCATGGGCGGGAGCGCCCCTTCGGTCCATGTAAATTCGTGGACTTCGAATCGCACGCCCACGAGCGGGCCCTTGCCCAAAATTCCCACTTCGGTTGATTCCAACAGTGCGGAACGCACGCCAGCCAGGATTTCACGGGGAGCGGTCTCCAAAAATTCAGCAGAAAGGCGGATATCATGTGCGTCGCTGTCAAGCGGGGTCGCAGAAAGTTTAATCGAAATCTTGTGCGGGCCGAGTTGGAAGGTATTCTCGACAGGGCCAACATCACGGCACAAGCGTTCCTGCCAGCGGACTTTGGGACTACCGGCTCGCACTTCGCAGCCAAATTCACGCTTGAGGCGGGCCAGCAACACATCCAGCTGCACCTCGCCCACGGTATGCAAGTACCAAAAACCGCCATCGTCTTTTTGTGCGCGGAAACTCGGGTCCATGCGGCTGAGTGTATTCAGGCTCTTTTCCACATGATGGTAGTCTTCGGAGCCGAGGCATTCCACGCGCGTCTGCAGCAGAGGCTGGTATTTGTCGCGGATTGAGGCATGAGGTCGCTCCCCCTGGTCGCTTTGAGGTATGAGGTCGCTCCGCCCTTCGGGCGTCACTTTGAGGATTTGTCCAAGTTCCGTTTCGAACGGGGTGCGCATGGCGTAAATATCCCCCGAACGGATTTCGTCGACAGGTTGCAACAAATTCGCCTTGAGACGCGAAAACTCAAAACCTGCAGGCCATGCCTTGCGTTCCATGTCGGTATGGCTGCGGAAAAGGGATATCTCGCCAACACCCTTGAAATGCCGCAAACGGATAACCTGGCCGAGTTCTCCCTCGTTAAATTCGGGGACATCGGGCAAGAAGAAAGTCAAAGCAGTTACGAGGCTCCTCACGCCAAAGCCTTCCATCGCAGAGCCTGCATAGCAAAGCGCGTAATCGTCGCTGTTGGCCAGCGCCTTGAGGCCCCGCAGGAGCATCTTGGGCAGAACCCGCTTGCCATCCATGGCAAGTTTCAAAACTTCGTCATCGAAATTGCTCGCAAATTCCACGGCCTCGGCGTAATGCTGCTTGAGCTCGCGGGATCCGTCCCACCCATCTTCTACATTCCAGCTATCGTCGACCACCTCCTCGCCCGTGTCGGAATGAGTGAGGCGACTCTGGCTGAGCACATCGAGAACGCCCGTCATGCGGCCATTCTCATACTGCGGAAGCGTCATCAACACCGGGCGTACGCCCAGGATTTCTTCAATATTAATCAGGGTGTCGTCGAGCGAATAGTCGGGATTGTCTAGCTTGTTCACAAACAGGATTGTCCGCACCCCCGCCTCGCGCAACTTCTTGAATGCAGCGATTGTCTGGGTTTCCACGCCGCTCGCGGCACTCACCACCAGGACGGCGCCCTCCACAGCCGAGAGCGCCATGTCGACCTCGGCTCCAAAATCCACATGCCCCGGCGTATCGATAAAGTTGAACCAGGAATCCTTCCATTCGAAATGCGCCACGCCGCTCTCGATAGTAATGCCACGTTCCTTTTCTTCGGGCATGTAGTCCATCGTCGCCAGGCCGTCTTCGACGCGGCCGGGTCGGCGCACCTCCCCCGCCGCAAACAAGATACGCTCGGAAAGAGTCGTCTTTCCGGCATCTACGTGGGCCAAAATGGCAATATTCCGTATCGGCTGCGACATGCTTTAAAAATAGATTTCTTTGGGAATTATGTTTCCTTCACAGCCCACATAGGGCACCAGAACCCAATTTAGAACAAAAGCAACAAATTAATACGGAAAAAATAATTTATCTAAAATCCGTCAAAATCTTGCATTTTGGCCATTTTTTCAAGAAAAAGCATATTTCCAAAAAATAGTTTGTAAAACTTTCTTTGCAGACTACTTTTTCGCTTATAGGAGTTTGCTATATTGTTTTTGGGGTGTAACGTAATGGAACTTTTATGGAATTGCAAAACATACCAACGAAACTGGTTAACAAATTCAAAAAGGCCAACATCAGAACCGTCGAGGATTTGCAAAAGAACTACAATCGGTTGATAAATGGCCTAGGTTTTGGCGGGATTTTTGTTGCCGCGCTATTAGATTACATGCAACGAGAGGGGATCAAGTTGCCTGAGGGCTCGTCTACACATCGTAATGACAGTGTACAGACAAAAAAGAAATTTTCTTTTTCGCCGCCGCCTTCCAAGCTGCTGACCAAGGCCTTTATTAAGGCCAACATTTATTCCGTCGAAGATTTGCAGAAGAATTATAAAGAACTCACCAAGGCGGAATATTTCGGCAACAAGCGCATCGACGAACTCATCAAGTACATGAAGGTTCTCGGAATCAAGGACATTCCCGAATCCCTCAAGGCAAAACACCTGGCCTCCATCCAGAGCCAGTTCAACATCATCCGAAGGGATGTCGACGAACTCGTCGCCCGCAAAAAGACAAAATTCTTGTACCCCTGCAACGCCGCTTTGAGCATCGCCTTCGCAAAACTCCACATCAACAACATGAAGGTCCTGCAAAAAAAGATGAAGGAGTTGCAGGATATTTTGCGCAGCAAGCATGTCGCTATTTCTGAACTCCGCTCCTGGATAAAAGACACCAAGGAATACTACAGGAGCCACGAAAGCGAGCGCAAGCAAAACGTTTTATCCATGTATGTGAAAGGGCTCAAGGCTATTGTTCCAGACGAGAACCTTCACAAAATCCGCTATACACAAAAAATTGCGGCCTACCTGACCGGCAAAAACATCCCCGACATGCCGAGAATCGACGGGCAAGCCATAGTGCAGTTGAACAATGCACGTGAACTTATCAAAAAACACACGTTCCTCGCCGCAAACGATGTTCTGCGCCAATTCAGCCTCAACATCAAGGAAATTACCGACGAGGAGCGCTTTGTCTCACGCCTGCTCTGCCGCGCCTCCGGTTACAAGGTCCGCGACCTGAAACGCTACGGGCAGCCCAAAGGTTTCGACATCTTCGTCACCAATAGTAGCGCAACGGCCCACCTTATCAAAGCCATCGCCGATTGCTCCTACGAAATTTTGCAAAACGAAGTCATCCCTGTCGACATTGCGACAATATCAAAGGGGCTGGCCAAGCGCGGATTCAAAAAACTGGACGACGAAAAACTGATTCACCTCCTGAGCAACCTGAGTTATATCGAAAAGGTTGGTAATTGTTTCACGGTCCCCATCGGCAAACTCAAATCGAAGGGAGATATCGCACAAAGGATTCTCTACACCTATGGCAAGAAAATTTCCACCGAAGAGCTCTGTGTCAAGGTGAATAAGGTTCTCAAGCTGAAGAATAAACCGACAAATATGGAAACCCAGCGTTCCGCGACCGCCTTCATGAGAAACGAAAAAATCGTTTTCCATACCAAGACGGGAGACTGGTCTTACAAGAAGTAACTCCTAACGGACGCAACGCACAGAAAATCCAAAAATCTTGGGCTTGGCAGAATAGCTGAAGCCCATAGATTTGTTGGTCATGAACCACACGCGGGCATCGCCGGACCCTTCTTCTGCGTAATCACTCCAGAAAAAGGCGAACTTGCTCATATTGCCATAAGTTTCGTCGTCAAAACGGTTCCCTGCAGGCATGGCGCTGAACTTGAGCGTATCGTTTCCGTTCGTTTCGCCCTTCCAACCGTATGTTGTCTTCAAAAGGTAGGCCGCATTGAAATCGGCACCGGCGGCAGTCCACAAACTCTCGAAATCTTCCTGATTCGGTAAGCGGAACCCTGCCGGGCAAGCCTTTTTCGCAGCATCCCATGTATAAAGCCGGCCATAGGCCATGCAGTTGTCATCGCTGTCGTCGTAGCAGTAGCTGTTTTCGGCCTTGAAATTCAGGTTATCGCCAAACCATTCCCGGCCATCAATCTTTACAAGGCGGTAACTCTGCTTATCGCGAGGATCCTTGAATTCCGCAGGGCGGGCCTTCGTGGCATGCTTGCCCTTTGCTGCAAACACAGGCGATGCAACACAAAGCGCCATAAAAAGCACAAGAAGATTTTTCATAGGATTACTTGTCCGTCATGCAACGCACAGGGTAACCGTTTTTACGCGGAAGCGGCTGCTGGAGCACGAAGAACTTCTGCACCTTGTCGACTTCGCCTTCCACCCACTTCCAGCGGATATCGGCGGCGTACCCCTGCTTGATAGCGGTAGATTCTTTGACCTTCGTAGAACTCCAGAACGCGCCAGTGGTTGCAACGTTCATGATTCCGCCGTTCTTCGAGATAAAATCCCATTCATCGATGCTCGGGAGGCGCCAACCCTTCGGGCAAACCTTCTGGGCGTCGCCAAAATCGTAAATGTGGTAGCCATCGCACTGTTTGCAGTTGATGCCGAACATCTTCTCGTAATCCAAGTTTTCCTTCATCCAAATCTGTTGGTCAATAACCGTGACTGCATACTTGCGGTTGTCGCGGCTATCTACGAAAGATCCTTCCCAGCCGTCATCCGAACACACCAGAGAAATATTCTTGAGAGAGACCTTTTCATTCAGGTTCTTTTTCGTACACGACTTCTGGATGGACGATTCCGTCATCGACGCGTCACGCCAAGCATTCAATTCCGGATCACAAACGATGTACTTGTTGTTCGTTCGTACCATCTTGCCAAAACTTGCATCCATACATTCGTCTTCGGCGAAAGCAAACGATACAGAACCAACCAGCACGGCCAAGGGCAAGGCCTTGCAAAAACTTTTGAGAATACCCATTTTTATAACTCCAATTAACCAGAATTGAATGTTCTACTTGTTTACCTGCGATTCCAGAGCCGCAACACGGGCCGCCAAATCGGCGCAGAGCTTTTCCAAACGGTCCAGACGGGAATCATGTTCGTTGTCCTTCACGCGCTGGCGACGCAGCTCCGTGTCCTGTTCCACATTCTTTACGTCTACGGAATTCAGTCGAAAATCGTGCTCGGCATCCTTCGCCACTTGGACTCTGAGTTTGAATTCCTGTTCGTCGTCCTTTGCCTTCTGCTTGTCCAGGCGCGCATCGTGCTCCTGGTCCTTGAGCTGGAGTTCGCGGAAACGTTCTTCATCAACACTCATAGTCACCTCGGGTTAAGGTTTGACAAAATCAATTTAGTAATTCTCGTCCAAGGTAAATTCGTTCTCAACGGCATTCTGCTTGCGTTCAGCCGTCGCGTCAAGCGCTTCTGCATGCCCACGGAGCGCTGCGAACGGGTGGAAAATCTTCGCACGGTCTTCCATGCTCATGCGCGGATGCTTCATGAGGAAGTTCCAATCATCCCGCGGATACGGCAAATTGATGATGTCTTTATAAACGTCCTGAGGCATAGAGAAGTGGTTAGTAAACAGTGGTTAGTAAACAGTGGTTGATGATTAGGAATTATACAAATCTATGGAAGAAATATTTTTCCTAACCACCAACCACTAATCACTCTTTCAAGCACGGTGTCCCCCAATTTGTCCGTTCCTCTCAATGGTCGTGGCTCCTTCCTGCAAATCCATGCCCTTCACGATGGCGTTCTTGCCGAACCGTTTCTTGATGAAGAGTTCTGCCTTCAGGCGCTTCTTTTCGCGTTGCTGTTTCTGCACATCGGTAAACAGATCGTACTGCTCGTAACTTGCATCCACGATGTCCGCTGCCACAAGGTTCAAACGGCGCACAGTCAGTTTCGGGTCCACGATGCGGTCGAAAAGTTTCATCACCGCTTCTGCCATCACAGTCTGCGAACTCGTATAGTAGCCGATATTTGCCGTCCCATGCGCAGGCTTCGGGATTGTCCGCCCGTAAAAATCCTGCACCGTCTCGCCATGGTAAATTCCCTTGTCTACATTCTCGCGGTCGTAACCGACGGTCAGCACCATGGCATTCGTCACCAGGTCGTGCGACACCAGCGTCATCGAGACGGTATCAACCATCTCGCGCACCACGAGACGCGCTTTCTCGAAACTATAAGGGTCTTGTAGCACCTGGCCCTCGCCCGTGCTTTGGCTACGCGGTTTCGCCTTCTTGATGTCAGCAATGGTGCAAGGCTCGTAACCCCACGCATGATCAATCAACAGTTCCGCATTCACGCCAAAGAGCTTGTAGAGTCCTTCGGGATTCTTGACGCTTACGCGCGCGATGTCACCCATCGTGCGGATTCCGCGGCCCCCGTTCAAATAACATTTTTCCAATCGTTCCGCAATGCCATGGCCCACCTGCCAAAAACTCGTAATCGGGCGGTGCGACCACAACTGTTTGCGGTAGCTCATCTCGTCGAGTTCCGCGATACGCACGCCATCTTCGTCGGCTTCCACATGCTTCGCCATCACATCCATCGCAATCTTGCACAGATAAAGGTTCGTGCCGATTCCGCCCGTCGCCGTGATTCCCGTAGTCTTGAATACATCCTGGATAATCGTCTTCACCAGTTCACGTGCGGGTTTCTTATACAGTTTGAGGTAGCGCGTCAAATCCAAGAAGCATTCGTCGATGGAATAGGCGTGGATATCCTCGGCACTCACGTACTTCAGGTAAACATTGTAGACCTTCGTAGAATATTCCACGTACTTCGCCATCTGCGGTTTCGCAATCAGGAACTCAACCTTCTCGCCCGTACGGCGTTCCACCTCGCGCACCTTCTGGTTCACCTCGAAAAGGCGGGCACGTCCAGGAATCCCGTAAGCCTTGAGCGCAGGCGTTACCGCAAGGCAAATCGTCTTCTCGGTGCGACTTTCGTCGGCCACCACGAGCTTCGCCTTAAGCGGATCCAACCCCCGGAGGATACATTCCACCGAGGCAAAGAACGACTTCAAGTCTATGGCTGCGTAGGTTCGGGCGCCCATGAGATTAAAAATAGTCTGTTGTCCAGCAAATGGTCAAGCGCACTTACTCGTGCACCGACCCCACCAGTTCTTTCCGGTAAATATCCTGCATCACAAGCCCGGCAATCATAAAACCGAAGATTGCCGTAGAGTGCGCCATGGTGCCGTTGATTTGCGCCTTGCTGCTGCACCATTCATGACCGACAAGAGCCGCATTCTGTAGTTCCGCTTCGCTGTGTTCACTACGGATTTTGGGACACATGCAGGCATCGGTTCCGCAAGAGGAATTCTTGCCACGGTTTTTCAGGAGTTCGTCGCTATAGACGCACAGCACCTTCTTGGCGAGTTTTTTCTTTTTGCGCTTGAACTTGTCGCGGAGTGCCCGGGCGAGCGGACAGCCGGCCACTTTCCAGAATTCGGCGACCTTGATGCGCGTGGGGTCCATCTTGAGGGCAGCACCCATCGAAGAAAAAACCGTAGCCTTGGTCCGCGTGGCATGCCACAGCAACTGCATCTTGTTCTCGAGGCTGTCGATGGCGTCGATAATGTAGTCGAACGTGTCGAGCTGGAACTTTTCGGTGTTCGTTTCTTCGTAAATGTCTTGCAATGCGACAATGTTTGCGTGCGGGTTAATTTCCAGCAAACGGTTCTTCAAGACTTCGACCTTGACCTGCCCGACCGTCTTAGTGGTGGCCATCAGCTGGCGGTTCACGTTGGTAACGCACACGCGGTCGGAATCGACCAGGATGAGTTCCCTGATGCCAGAACGTACAAGGCTTTCGGCGCACCAGCTACCGACACCGCCAAGTCCAAAAATGATGACGCGCTTTTGGTAGATGCATTCCATGATGTCGTCCCCGAGCAGGAGCGACGTGCGATTGAAAATGCCCTTTTCGATTCCCATAATGAATTACGCAAACAGTCTCAGCACGCGCTGGATTCCGGCAACGAACCGGTCAATATCGCGTTCGAGCGTGTAGGCGCCAAAACTGAGGCGGAGCGTGGCATCGACGCCGAACCGGTCCATGACAGGCTGTGCACAATGGTGGCCACTGCGCACCGCGACGTTTTCTTCGTCAAGAATCATCGCGGCGTCGCTCACGGCTATGCCGTCCAGCGTGACGCTCAGGAGCGCGCCACGCTCCTTGGGGTTGCCCAGCACCTTCACTTGCGGAATTTCGGCCAAGCGTTTCAGCGTATATTCCACCAGTTTGCTTTCGTGCTGCCGGATTTCGTCGAGACCGACGCGGTTCAGCCATTCAATAGCCTTGCCCAAACCGATGACTTCGGCAATGGCCGGAGTGCCAGCTTCAAAGCGGGCAGGCACATCGGCATAGGTAGTCTTCTCGAACGTCACGTTCTTGATCATTTCGCCGCCACCGTGCCACGGCGGCATGCTGTCGAGCACGGCGTACTTGCCATAAAGCACACCCACTCCAGTGGGGCCGTAAATCTTGTGCCCGCTAAAAACGAAAAAGTCGCAGTCCAGCTTTTGCACGTCCACCTTGATATGGCTTGCGCTCTGTGCGCCATCAATCAAAATCTTGGCCTGCGGTGCGTTGGCCCTGACGGTCGCAATGATTTCGGCGATGGGATTCACGGTACCAACGGCATTGCTCACATGCGTGACCGCGACCATCTTTGTGCGCGGAGAAAGCAAAGCAGGAATGGCATCTAGATCCAAATCTCCATCGTCCTTGACGGGAATGACCTTGATTTTTGCGCCTTTCATCTCGGCCACAATTTGCCAGCTAACGATATTGGCATGGTGTTCCAAACCGCTAATCAAAATCTCGTCGCCTGCATCAAAGAACTTACGCCCATAACTCCAGGCGACCAGGTTGATGCTCTCCGTCGTCCCGCGCGTGAACACGATTTCGTCTTCGCTCGCGGCATTCAAAAACTTCGCCACGTTCTTGCGGGCGGCCTCGAAGGCCTCGGTCGTGCGGGCGCTCAACCGGTACACACCGCGCTTCACGGAACTGTAGTGTTCACGGTAGAAATCGTCCATCGCATCGATGACGCACGCAGGCTTCTGCGTCGTCGCCGTGCTATCCAAAAAGGCGAGGGGTTTTTCTTCCCTGTCGCCAGCCACAAGCATCGGAAATTCACTGCGGATTTTTTCTGCATCAATCATGCCGCAAATGTAGTAAACAAACGCTTCTGTGACTCAAAACACTGTGTGTTTTTCGACACTTTGCAAACACTGTAAACAATTCTAAATTAGTTTATGTTCCTCTCGAAATGACAGCAAAAAAGAATAATTCTTCTTCATTCCTTTTTCTATATTTTTTTTGAATTGCAAGCCAATTCAAAGGGATTTTAAGTTGGATAGTTATGAAAAAAATGAACGTCGGCTTTACTGGAAAGAGCTGTACGAAAGAGCAAAAGCCATGAGGATGCTGACTTATGTCACGTCGCTTTCGGGCTGTTCCCTGTTGGCCATCGCCATATTGTAAATCCTTTCTTACGAAACCTAGTCCTAGCGCATCAATTACACTGTTTCTTTCTTTTTAACTTTTTTTCAATTTATAATTTCTATATTGAGATGTGACGCGAATCACATCTCAATTTTTTTTTGCGTCTTGATGTTAGGGAGAAAGAAAATCGAATATGAAACCGTTTTTTGTTGTTCTTTTACTTCTCGCCGCAGGCGCCATGGCACAAGAAGATTTGCATACAGCCATTGACGACGGCGATATCGCAACAGCCAAGAAAATCGTAAAGTCCGGGGAACTCGAAGAAATCTATTGCGGCAAGCTTCCCGCCGCCTCGGCAGTCGCCATCTACGACAAGATCTTCAAGAAGATGCCCGACGAATCCTTTGAACAGTGCCCCTCCCAGTTCTCCTACGGCTACGGTGCCAAAGTTTGCGCCAACCCGAAGGCCCTGAACGCCTGCTCCGAAGTCATCGGCTACCTCCTGACCGACGCCAATGCGGGCAACTCCAACGCATTCAACGCCCTCAAGAAGGTGGGCAAGGTCGCCCTCGCGAACAAGGCATTCAAGAAGCCCCTCAAAGAAAAGGTCGACACCACCATGTGGGTTCCCTGCAAAAAGAAGGGCAAGGCCTGGAAGGAATGTATCGAAGCCTGTGAATCCTATGCCGAAGAGATTGGCGACGAAGAACGCCTCGCCTCTTGCAAGAAAAAACCGGCCGAGTACAAGGAAACGACCATCACCATTTCCAAGCCGTCCCCCATCTTTAACAAACTGAAAACCGGAATCATGGAAGGGTACTGGAACGCCCCAATGACATCGGCCATCAAGTTCTCTGAACTCATGCAGCAGTTCGCAAAGCCGCTCTCCATCCCGGATACCTCCATTATCAACCTCAAGTACGTAGTGCGCTGGGCTCAAAAGCACAAGGCCGACAGCACGGCACTCCCCGGCGGCCAACTTTTCCGCTTCTGCACATCCTGGGAATCCAAGGTAGACCAAATTCTCGACACCTTACAGTTCGAAACGCGCTGCCCCGTGTTCGAAACCTTCGTGGATGAACGCGATGGCAAGACATACAAAGTCAAGGAAATCGACGGCAAGAACTGGTTCGTCCAGAACCTGAACTACGCCATGGAAGAAGGCTCCATCTGCTACGACAAGGATGACGAGAACTGCAACGCCTACGGCCGCCTGTACACGCAAGCCGCAGCCAAGGCCGCATGCCCCGACAACACCCATCTCGCAACAGACGAAGAATGGAAGATGCTCGAGATTTTGGCCGGTGGTGCAAGCGGTGCTGCAACAAAACTCCGCAGCAACGGCAGTGACGATTACGCATTTACAGCCCTGTTCGGTGGCTATGCGAACAGGAACGGTATTTCGACGACTCTTGGCGAAGGTGCATACTTCTGGACAGAAAAAGCCGACGGCGACAAGCGCGGGACGGCAAGGTCCATGTTCAGTACCGATGCCGAAGTTTCGTCCATATCGGTGGACATAGGCTTTTACTTGTCGGTGCGCTGCATCAAGGACTAGGGATGGTCCAAGGGGAAAGATTGGGAGGTGACATGATTCAAGAACAGGAAGCGCGCAGCACAGACTTTGCGCCTACTTGTAACAGGGACACGTGGCTCAAGCGCCAGACGCTCATGAGCCGCGTCCGTGACTTTTTCAACCGCAGGAACGTACTCGAAGTGGAGTCTCCGGCACTGTCCATGGCCGGGGGCACAGACCCGCAGCTCGACTATTTCGAGGTCAACGCGACACCGCCGCGCTACCTGATGACGAGCCCAGAATTCCACATGAAGCGCCTGCTCGCCGCCGGTTTCGGAGACATCTTCCAAATCACCAAGTCGTTCCGCAAAGACGAGTTCGGCGCATTCCACAACAACGAGTTCTCGATGGTGGAGTGGTACCGCGTGGGCATGCCCCAGTCCATGCTGATGGACGAGGTCGAAGCACTAGTGAGCGACATCATCGGCGAACCGCTGAACGCGCGCCGCACCCGCTGGGTCGACGCCTTCCGCAACTACGCCGGGGTAGACCCCTTCTGCAAAGACCTGATGGATTTCGCGCAGGCCTGCCGCAGCCGCGACGTCGTTGTTCCCGAGCAACCCGAAATGATGTCCCGCGAACAATGGTGGGACTACCTCATGATTTTCATCATCGAACCCGCGCTGGCCGAGAACGGCCCCGAGTTCATCATCGACTACCCGCCTTCACAGGCGGCGCTGGCCGAGACATTCATCGGCGAAGACGGCCTGCGCTGGGCTCGCCGCTTTGAGCTGTTTGTCGACCACATCGAACTCTGCAACGGTTACTCCGAACTGACGGATGCCGCGGAGCAGCGGCGCCGCTTCGACGCCGATCTCAAGACCAGGAGCAAAATGGGCAAGCCGCTCCCTCCCATCGACGAGAGATTCCTGGCGGCGCTGCGCTACGGGATGCCAGCCTGCTCGGGCGTAGCCCTCGGGCTCGACCGCCTGTTCATGCTCGCGCTGAACAAGAAAGAAATTTCCGACGTGATACTCTTCCCGAGTACAGTCGCCTAAGTATTCGGCCGCTTCAGCAACCGATCCAGTTCATGGCGCACCTTCGATGCGTCAATGGCACCCACGTCCACACGTTGAACGCTGTCTTGGGAATCCACCAGATAATGCACGGGGATGACGCCCGGATTGCCTAGCTTGTTCATCATCTCGTAATTCCAGTGAAGCATCGTCCATTCGATACCGCGCGAGCTCTTGTATCTGGCCGCCGTCTCGATATCGTCGTCTTCGTTCACGACAAGGACCTTGAGCCCCAAGCCCTCGTATTCCGCAGCAAGTTTCTTGAGCGCCGGGAGTTCGGAGTTGCAGGCGCCACACCAAGACGCGCTCACCACAATAAGCGTAGCTGCACCCTTTTCCTTCGAATAGCTAGATACATCGCCTTCGACAGTGTTCCCCTGGAAATCCTCAATCTTGGAGGGGACCGTCTGGAACCCGACTTGGCCACAACTCGCAAGCAACAGGGTTGCAAACAAAACTATCGCAAGGCACTTTACTCTAAACAACATCTAAAACATCCTATAAAAATTCATGAACGGAAATTACTTGAAATGCTCTTCGAACAAGAGGTCTATCGCTTCCCGGTAATGCTTCGCAGAATTTCGCCCAGCAAGGTTCGCCACCACTTTGCCCTCGTTCGTGAGGAAGTAGGCACTCGGGACGCCTTGCCCCTCGCGCTGGAAAACCTTCATGGAATAGTCCGTCTTCTGCACTACAGGCCACGGAATCGCATTCGCCTTCGCATACCTCCGGATATCGCCCACGTCGTAATCCTGGAACACCATCAAGAACTGGATACCGCGAAGCGAGTTGTCTTCGTAGACAGGTTTAGCCGCACGGATTTCTTCTTTGCAATACGTACACCAGGTGGCCGTGAAGATGACGACCGTCCCGATTTTTCCCTTGTAATCCCTCAAGGCGACATTTCTCCCCCTGAGGTCATGGAACAGTAACTTGTCGGGAATGGAAGGTGGCGAAAGCAGATAAATCGCAACACAAAGTACAGCGACCAACGCAGCAAGGGCGCCCGCCGCAATACTCCATATTTTTCCCCAATTTCCCTTCATGTGCTAAAATTTAGCAGTAGTTTGCAGCCAGAATTAAAAAAAATCCTCCCCAAAAAGAGAAATAGCGCACGTTTTGACGAAAATCACACAAAAAACAGCATTTTTTAAATTATATTCAGTAGGTATGGCTTACAATATTCAAGAATTACTCGCAGAAATGGTGAAGCGTGGAGCTTCTGACCTGCATATTACCGCAGGTACTCCTCCCCTTTTCCGAATCTCAGGAAAATTGACTCCGATTGGCGAAGACAAGCTCAAGCCGGACGAAACTATGCGCATGACGTATAGCCTGATGAACGAACTCCAGAAAAAAACATTCGAGCAGGTCAAGGAGTGCGACTTCTCCTTCGGTATCGCGAACCTCGCGCGTTTCCGTGCGAACGCCTACCTGCAGCGCGGTTGCGTGGCTCTCGCCCTCCGTATCATCCCGCTCGAAATCAAGACCTTCAAGGAACTCGGCCTGCCCAAGATCATGGCCGAATTCACGACGCGCCCCTCCGGGCTCGTGCTGGTGACCGGTGCTACCGGTTCCGGTAAGTCCACGACGCTTGCCGCCATGATCGACAAGATCAACAAGGAACGCCACGAGCACATCCTCACTGTCGAAGACCCGATTGAATTTTTGCACAAGCATCAAGGCTGCATGATCAACCAGCGCGAAGTGGGCAGCGATACGAACAGCTTTGCCCAGGCGCTCAAGATGGCGTTGCGCCAAGACCCCGACGTGGTGCTCATCGGCGAAATGCGTGACCTCGAAACGATCCGTTCGGCATTGACCATCGCCGAAACGGGCCACCTTGCGTTTGCAACATTGCATACGAACTCCTGCGTGCAAACCATCAACCGTATCGTCGACGCCTTCCCGAAGGGCGAACAGCAGACGGTCCGCACCCAGCTTTCCTTCGTGTTGCAGGGCGTCATCTGCCAAACCTTGCTCCCGAAAATCGGTGGTGGCCGCGTCATGGCATACGAAGTGATGAACGTGACTCCGGGTATCCGTGCGCTTATCCGCGACGACAAGGTCCACCAGATTGAGTCGATGATTGAAATTGGCCAGAAGTTCGGCATGAACACCATGAACATGTGCTTGTGCGAACTCGTCAAGAACCGCAAGATCGACCGCTTCGATGCACTTGCCCGTTCTCCGAGCCCGGACCAGCTGGAAAATCTTTTCGCAAAGGAAGGGGTATAACTGAATGGCCGAATTCCTTTATAAAGCAACAAACAGCCAAGGCAACAACTTCGAAGGCACGCTGGAGGCCAAGGACAAGGCCGAAGCCGAAGCCCTGCTCCTGCGCCGCCGCCTGGTCATCGTGAGCCTCAAGAAAAAGCCCACCGAAATCAAGATCAAGATTGGCACGGGCATCAAGCACGAAGACCTCACCCGTTTCACGCGTATGTTCTCGTCCATGTGCTCCGCCGGTTTGCCGATGTTGCAGTGCTTGAACATTCTCGAAGAACAGTGCGAAAACCCCGAACTCAAGAACGTCATCCACAAGGTGACGCAGTCTATCAACGGCGGTTCTTCCCTGGCCGATGCGCTTGCGCTCCATCCGAAAGTATTCGATGCTCTTTATTGTAACATGGTGGCCGCGGGCGAAGCGGGCGGTATCCTCGAAGGAATCCTCGCGCGTCTGGCAGAAACCATGGAAAACAGTATGCGCCTGAGGCGCAAGGTCAAGAAGGCGCTGACCTACCCGGTGATGGTTATCATCGTGGGTATTTTCGTGGTGATTGCCCTCATGACCTTCGTGGTGCCGACATTCGCCGAGCAGTTCGCCGCACTTGATGCAGAACTCCCCGCCCCGACGCAGGTCGTGATGAGCATATCCGACTTCATCCGCGACAACGGTGCTTTCCTCTTCCTCGCCGCTATTGGTGCTATCATCGGTTTCAAGATGGCTATGAAAGTCCCGAAGGTGAAATTCGCCTGGGACAAGTTCATGCTGAAAGTCCCCAAAATAGGGGATTTACAGATAAAGTCGTCTACAGCCAGTTTCTCGCGTACGCTTGGCACCCTATTAAACGCAGGTGTGTCCGTGATGGATGCACTCCGAGTCGTTGCATCCACAGCCGGTAACATGGTCGTGGAAAAAGCTATCGGAAAAATTGCCATCGGCATCGCCGGCGGTAAATCCATCGCAGACCCCATGGCCGAAGTGGGCATCTTCCCGCCCATGGTCATCCAGATGACCGGCGTGGGTGAAAAGACCGGTAACCTCGGAGGCATGCTCCTCAAGCTCGCCGACTTCTACGACGAAGAAGTGGACGCGGCAGTGGACGCCGTCGTGAGTATGATCGAACCGTTGATCATCGTGTTCTTGGGCGGCGCGGTCGGTGGGTTGCTCATTGCAATGTATATGCCGATGTTCAGCATGGGCGACGCTATCAAGGGATAACAAACTGTGTAATACTTCGTTACTCCCCCTCTCGCCGTAGATTTTACTACGGCTTCGGGGGTCGTGGCCTCGTCTTACTTGTTTCTTATCCCTTGCTAGTTCTGTGAACTACAAAGCGGTTTTGAGCGAAATTTTGTCGGTATATAATTTTTAATCTTTTTTTTGTGAAATTTTTGAGAGGCTCCCTTTGAAAGGGAGCCTTTTTTGCGTTTTTTCACGTCTTTTTTACAAAAACACAGCTACAGTTGATACAGATAATTCTATTTTGGCAAGCATTCCTAATGACTGCGGGGCGGCCAAGAAGTATCTTTGAAGAAAAAGAGGTTTACCATGAATATCAAGTATTTGTTGCCCCTGTTTGCCGCCGCCTTGCTGGTCGCTTGTTCCGATGACGAATCCTCCCCGACGCAAGCGTCGGATGCTGTTGTCACCGTTTCGTCTTCTTCTGAAGGAGTTTTGCTCCCTCCGGAACTCTCTAGCTCCGATGTTCCCCCTGCAGGAGACGTTTCCTCCAGTTCCGCTCCGGCTCCTGCCGTTAACGAATCTTCCAGTTCGGCACCTGCTATCCAGACGACCGACGAAAATGGCAAGCTCATCGCCCTCGACCCGTCCAAGGAATACACCTTCTACGGTAGCGAATTGACCGGCAAAGAACAGTTCATGTACGGCCGTTTCGAAGCCAGGATGAAGATGGCCTCCATCTCGGGCACGGTCAGCTCCATGTTCTTGAACTACGACAATTCCTACAAAAAGGGCGAAGAACCGTGGAACGAAATCGACATCGAAGTCCTCGGCAAGTCCCAGACACAATGGCAGTCCAACATCATCACCCGCGAAGCGGATCCTTCTATCTCCGGGACCACAAACTCCGAAAGCATACATGAGTTCGGCTTTGATGCCACAGCAGATTTTCATTTGTACACAATCGTCTGGACTCCGGAATACGTGGCTTGGGAAATCGACAGCGTCGAAGTCCGCCGCGACACACTGGGCATGACGCACGGCACCCACGCGGATGCCGACCAAGTGAAGTTCTTGACCCAACCGCAGAGTTTGCGTTTCAATCTCTGGGCTTCAAAAACTCCGGCATGGACGGGCGAATTTACCGGTATCGGGCTCCCCATCGAGCAGCAGATTGACTATGTACGCGCATACGCCTACGATACGACAACCAAGGCGTTCACGCTCTCTTGGCAGGATGATTTCGAAGGCTCTACGCTCGATACGAAGCGTTGGAGCCGCGGGAACTGGGTAATGGAAAATGTCCAGTACCGCACCCAGAACGTCAAAATTTCTGATGGAAAAGCAAGAATCATCCTCGACTACGAAGTAGATTAATATATTTTCATAAGTTCCTCCTAACCCCCTATCCCCGGCGCTTGCGCCGGGGATTTCTGCGTTAATTGAGGTTCGAGGCACGAGGCTCGAAATCACATCCCTAACCACTAACCACCAACCACTAACCACCTCTTACTTTTCTATCTTTGTTCCCGAAAAAACAAAAAGGGTAAACTATGCCTACTATGACTTCTGCGCAGGTGCGCGAATCTTTCATCAAGTTCTTTGAATCCAAGGGCCACCTCTTTGTGCGTTCTTCGCCGGTGGTCCCGCATGACGACCCGACGCTCATGTTCACGAAC
>JAEEGJ010004175.1_pt1 | contig 50238 bp, 32 predicted proteins | sample 8958761 | NCBI WGS metagenome assembly JAEEGJ01 (sample SAMN16246546, study PRJNA631951) | gut metagenome | biome: gut microbiome; feature: rumen; material: RS-attached | host: Bos | place: Iran: Karaj | collected 2018-10
ATCGCTATGGATATTTCGTTTATGTTGGGATTTGTTTTAATCAGATTTTTGATATTTAAAGATGGAGTATAATTGACTACAGAGATGTTTTCGTCAGTGTTGCTGTATTTAGTTACATATACCTTAGTACCTGTATAAAGTGTTCTATCTGTCTCTGCCGAATCCAGCAGTAAAAGTTCTTCTTCCGTAACAGGTATGATTACAGAGCCTCTTTCCCTGTCAATTGCTATGATCTTTTTATGTGAAGCAACAATATAATCCGATCCTTCAATATATCTGATCCTTATATCCACATAGTCTCCTTCGGATATATTGGAAGGTAAAGAAATAAAAGAATATTCAGTTTCCCTGATTTTTTCTGCCTTAATTGGTACTGTTTCTTCTTCTATAGTATTTTCTTTCTCAGATTCTGTCTTTTGAGACAAAAGATTCTCAAGCTCTGTGATCCTTGCTATATACTGTTTCTCACTGTTATTCTTTTTTAAAAACATCCAGAAAACCAGGCAAAAGGCAACACTTAATAAAGCTACGGCTATAAGAGCCACAGCCAGTTTTCCTTTAAGCCCTCCGGACATCTTCCTGATCCTTTTTGACATCAGGGCATAAAACCTCCTTAAAGCTTAACTAAAAAAATGTGGAAAATATGATGAAATATCAAAGATTAATGTTTTTCAAGAGTTACCGAATCTCTTAAGATGGACATAGTATACACTATTAACCTTGGTTTGTAAAGAGGTATTTCAAAAAAATAATAAAAATCATTACTAAAAATGCGTAGCATTTGTCATACCTATATGTACGGCAACCTGCTACGCATAAAGTTCAAATTACATTAAAGTATCTGTATTCCTGCCTTTAAAGCTTCCTCTGTCATCTCTTCGGGCCATACTGAAGAATGAACCTCACCGATATGAGCCTTTCTTAAGAAATACATACACATTCTGGACTGACCGATACCGCCGCCTATGGTGTAAGGCAGCTCTTTGTTAAGTATAGCCTTCTGGAAAGGCAGCTCGGCTCTTTCCTCACAGCCTGCAATCTTTAACTGGCTGGCTAAGGAATCCTCATCAACTCTTATACCCATGGAAGAGATCTCGAATGCAGAATCAAGCACGGGATAATATACAAGTATATCTCCGTTTAACTCCCAATCATCATAGTCGGGAGCACGTCCGTCATGTCTTTCGCCGCTTAAGAGCTTTCCGCCTATCTTCATCAGGAATACTGCCTTCTTCATCCTGCAGATATTGTTTTCCCTCTCCTTGGGAGTGGCATCGGGCCACATATTCTCAAGCTCCTGGGTAGTAACAAATGTGATATCCTCGGGGAGTATCTCTTCTATATAAGAATACTTGTCAGCTATATAGTGCTCGGTATCCTTTAATGCCTGGTAGATGCTTCTTACCACGCTCTTTAATGTGTCGACATTTCTCTCATCCTTAAGGATTACCTTTTCCCAGTCCCACTGATCTACATAGAGTGAATGAAGATTATCAAATTCCTCATCCCTTCTGATAGCAGTCATATCTGTATAGAGGCCTTCACCATATACAAAGCCGTACTTCTTGAGTGCCATTCTCTTCCACTTAGCCAGGGAATGAACTACCTCTACCTGCTCTTCGTCAAGATTCTTTATACCAAATGTTACAGGACGCTCTACGCCGTTAAGATTGTCATTAAGTCCCGAATTAGGTCTTACGAAAAGAGGCGCGCTGACTCTGGTCAGATTCAGCTGCTTAGCGAGCTGACGCTCAAAATGGTCCTTAATGTACTTAATGGCGTGCTGTGTATCCTTAATGCTTAAGGCAGAAGCATAGCCACTGGGAATAATAAGTTTAGACATATGTTTACCCTTGTATGCTAAAGCATCCTTTCATATATATTTCCCTGATACATCCTTGTTATGATCAGGAATTAAATGTCAAATAAAAACAAGAGGTATTATCCCACATTTAGTTTAAAAAGTCAAGATTTTCCTGTTCTGTGAGAAACCCGTTTCTGTATCTTCTGTCAGATGAAACCTCTTTTCCAAACCATGAAGGTTTTACGAAGCTGTCCGCATCTTCAACCGATTCAAACTCCACCTCTGCGAAATAGAGTCCTTCAAGCTTTCCGTGGAAAACATCCAGCTCGATCTTGTATGTTTTATCATTATAGGTATAAGGGATGATGTATCTTGTTTTTACTATAATGTTTCCATCCACCTTGGTTTTCAGGTGCAGATAAGCATCTTTGGTCAGAGGGGCCTCAATCTCCTCATTAACTATGGGAGCTCCTTCTTCCTTTATTTCCTTCTTCATCTTATAAGTAAAGATATACTTATCATTGCTTTTTCTTATGCGAAGTACCGGAGAACGGTTGAGATACCCTTGCTCAATCTCTTTTTTCTTATATTTATCAAGATTCTCAGGAAGTTCGTTAATAAGATACTTATGCTCTATTTCCATAAACCCATTCCCCCGTTTCTAAAAAAATAAAGACATCAGCCGACACCCAAATGTGTTCGTCCGACGCCCTTAACAAAACCCAATTATACTCATTTTTCATAAAATATCAATAGGTTTTTTATAAAAATTTTATTTTTGTATAAATTTTACAATTTTGTTACATAAATATTCATTGATTTTGTAATAAATCAACAATTATTTGGATATAAAACTCATTCAAAAAGGTATTTTGCGACCTCATCAAACTTATCTTTATGCGGTGCAATGCCTATAAAAGCTACTACATACTTGTTTGAAGTCTCAAATCCGTTGATTTTTTCAAGGAATTTCTCAAGATTTAATCCGTATATATCCTCTTCGCCATATTCAGCATCACCGTTATCAAGAAGCTTTGCCGGAGTCACCTTATATTTTAAGGAATCATCAATACTGTCATAAATTTCCTTGGAGATAGCCTCTTTTACAGGTATTACCACTCCGTTGTTTACCTGATATTTAAGCTCGTCCTTTGTACATATCAGCATATCGATCTCTCCTGCCGACATATGCATGGTATAGCTCATCATTGAATTATAGTCAGCCACAAGTGAACTGTAATTGGTATCAAGCATTATGTTTTCATGGTCCTCATCCTTAACAAACATATCTGTCAGATCGGCCTTAAACTGTTCCTGTGCTTCCGGCATAAACGGAGAAACGATCATAGCTATATAGAGTACCGGTTCCTGCTTAGGTTTAAGGAATGTATATACCAAGCTCCCTAACAGTGCCAGTATAAGTACTGCTACAATAACCTTTCCCAGATAATAATCCTTAAAGTAACTGAACTTAGCTTTACCTTTTAAATTTTTAAAGTTTTCGGATGCAGATTTTTCTTCTCTTACCTTATATAATGAAACCTCTCCGTCATCCTCTTCAGCCTCATCGTTTACCTTTTCAACTGTTTGGATCAGGCTTTTACCGCATTTACTGCAGCTGTCTGTCCCTTCTTTCCTTTTTGTTCCGCAATACGGACATTCTGCATAGTAATTAACCTTTTCACCTAATGCAATTTTCATTTTATTCCTTACCTTTTATTATATTTTTACATAAAAAACATTGACATTTATAATCAAAATCTGTATATTAATAGGGTACTAAACAAGCTGGGATAGCTCAGTCGGTAGAGCGACTGATTCGTAATCAGTAGGTCGAGGGTTCAAGTCCCTTTCTCAGCTTATCTTCAAGGTCTTCTGAGACCTTTTTTTATTTTCTCCCATTAGCTTATATCAATTTATACAGTAGTATAAGCACCAGCATATGCAAAGGATAGAACGCATAAAACGCCCATCGTGCATCCTTCCCTTTTTCACCTTTATACATAAATATCGGTATAAGAGCTATGAGGCCGGCCCATTCCAGCATATGGCTGAGTCCGAGGCTTATCAGCGACCATATAAAAACCATGAGCGCCACATATCCCTTTCTGGCACCTCTCATAAAATAGAAAATCAGGATCAGGCCTATACCTACTTCCCCATAATCGAAATTTAGGAAATGAGCTATGAGGAACCCCAGCACACAGAAGAATACGGAAAAAGCGTTATATTTTAGCCTTGACTTTATGTAATAACACTCCCTGACTGTTTCCAATAGGCTTAGGAGTATAAGTCCCAAGGCAAACAAAAACAATACGTTCTGATGACCCAGACAGGCCGGAAAGCTCCATATCCCGCACATATAATCAAATACAGGTTCGGCTATAAATGCGGCAATACCGAGTCTTAAAAGATACTTCTTTCTGTTCTTTGAATAAAAGAAACCCTCCACCAGCAGAAATGCCAGTATGATAAATGCCGTGCGTCCGATACATCTGCCCACAAGATACGGAATACTCACTCCCATCCAGCTTGGTTCGGACTCCTCGGGGATAAATACATATGTTATATGATCGATCAGCATGGATATACATGCTATGATCTTAAGCTGAAAGGCACTCAGACCTTTACCTTTAGTTCCCATATATCTACCTTAAACCAAACGCACGTGCCATAGCCTCATGCATTTTCAGGAAAAGCATGCCATACTCAACAGGCTTAGAGAATATCTCGTCTATCCCGTTTTCCTTCAGCATACTTCCGGACTGCGATGCAGATTTGTTGGAGATAGCAAACACCGGGATGGTCGAAGCGTCATCCTTACAGGAAAGCCTGATACAATGCGCCACCGAATATCCGTCCAGCTCTGGTGAACCGATATCTACCAGCGCCAGATTATATGTACCGGCAGGATTTTTAATAAAGTCAGCCACGGCAGCCTTTCCGTCGCTTATAACCTTTACCTCGGCTCCTCTTCCGTTCAGCATTTCCTGCATTATCTCGCCGCTAAGCTCACTGTCGGAAACTACCAATACATTTTTCCCTGTAAAATCAAAGTCTTCCAGGGAGATAGCAGCCCTTTCATTATCCCGTGCGTCTGCACCGGCTGTCTGTTCCTCAGATCTATGTGATATATCTTCATCGTTCTCTGAGTTTCCGAAAGAGAATACCTCTTCGTTGGACATGTTCTTTTTAGTCTTGGCCACCATCTCAACATAGCTTTCATCATCATAGTGAGCTATCTCTTCATTTTTCTTTTCGCTCTCCTCTATCATGCTGTCAAGAAGTTTTTTGATCTCTATGGTCTTATCGGTTATAAGCTTTAATCTGTCCTTTGTCTTTTCTTCATCCGAGACAGTATTCCTTGCTATATCAGCCAGTCCAGCTATATCATTTAACGGACTTTTCATCTCGAAAGCAAACTTTTCGAAAAGCTCCTTTCGCTGACTGGATATCTCCTTTTCATGCATCAGCGAAACACTTAATAGCTTTCTGTAGCTCATATCCTCATCGGAAGCATTGTCCAGAATTCTGAAACATACGAAGTATTTCTTTTCTTCTTCATTGCCCTCGGAAGGCATGATACCTTTTACCTTTACCCAGAAATACTTGCCGTCGCCCCTGTGCATCCTGAAATTCAGTTTTTTAACAAATATCCCGTTTTTCTTATCCTCCAGGATTGATTTGGCATCAAAGAACCTAGTAAACACTACCCTGTCATCGGGATGTACCAGTTTCTGAGCAGTCAGCATTATCTCCAGCTCGATAAAACCTTTTCTTGTGTTGATTCCCGAAGGGTCCATAAGACTTTCAAATGTTCCCCTGTCCAGGCTTACATCAAGTATTTCATCATAATAATCACGCCATATCTGCATGAGCAAATCTTCTCTTGAATTCATATAAACCCCAATCTATTGATATATACCTTCTTATATTACCGTCATCACATGTCAAACCTTCAACCTCAACACCATCCAATGACATACAACAGCAATACAGCCGCCTTAGAATTATATAACATTTTAAGGCGACTGTAAACCATTATATCTGTTCCAATTATAAACAATTTATAAAATTATTTACTGTTCTTTGGTAAGTATCTGCATGATCTCATTGCTTCTCTCGATAAATGCTGTCATAGCCTCAGGTGCCAATGGCTTATGGCTCAGCATAGCCAGGTCGTAGAGCTGATGGATAATAAGTTCGGTATTCTTACCCTTCTTGTTGGCATATACATACTTAACCAGCTCATTATCGCTGTTAAGTGTAAGAGTAACCTGAGCTCCGAGTCCATCCATGTCCATACCGCCCATACCGTACATCTTCATCATATCGTTCATACGGCGGCTCTCTTCACTTAAGGTAATAACGGATGAAACCTTCTCATTCTTAAGCTTCTCAACCTTAACCTCAAGCTTATCGTTCTTAAGCACATCCCTAAAAAGCTTCTCTAATGCCTTCTGCTCCTTGTCGATGGTCTTCTGTTCCTTCTTATCAACATCAGCCTTTAATGAATCGGTAACATCGGCATCAACTCTTAAGAATGCTATCTTCTCATTATCTGCTTCAAGCTGTGAGATGAAAGGATTATCGATGTTATGAGTAAGAAGCACTGCATTCATGCCCTCATCCTTAAACATCTTTATGTACTGGCTCTGCTGCTTTTCATCGGTTACATAGTAAACCTTCTGCTTTTCAGGCTCTTTCTTTTCATCAGCGTCATCTGCAGAATCATCCTTGGAATCAATCACTTCGCCATCGGTATCAACGATATCGCCTTCAACCTTTTCAGCTTTATCATCGGACTTATCGGCTTCCTTATCATAGAACTCGCCTTCTTTAGACTCATCCTTGGCTTCTTCTCCGTCTTTCTTGCCATATTCGGCATCAAGATACTCCTGTAAGGTCAGATATTTGCCGTTTAAGTCCTTAAAGAGCATGGAGTCTTTAACTTTATCCTTGAACTTGTTGTCCTTCAGGCAGCCATACTTGATGAAGGGTGAGATATCATCCCAGTACTTTTCATAGTTCTCACGGTCAACGTTGAACATACCGGTAAGCTTATCCGCTACCTTCTTGGTAATATAATCTGAAATCTTCTTTACGAAACCATCATTCTGAAGTGCTGATCTTGAAACGTTAAGAGGCAGATCAGGACAATCGATAACACCCTTTAAGAGCATCAGGAACTCAGGGATAACTTCCTTGATATTATCAGCGATAAATACCTGATTGCTGTAAAGCTTTATAACACCCTCTAACTTGTCATAGTCAAGGTTCAGCTTAGGGAAGTAAAGGATACCCTTTAAGTTGAAAGGATAATCCATGTTCAGATGTATCCAGAACAGAGGCTCCTTATAATCATGGAAGGTTGAACGGTAAAACTCCTTATACTCATCTTCCTTGCAGTCATTGGGATGCTTGGTCCAAAGAGGTGCTACCTCATTTATGGGCTTAGGTCCCTTCTTCTCTTCCTCTTCGCCCTCTTTCTTATCCTTGTTATCATCGGCCTTAGGCTCTTCGGGCTTTGCGTTTTCATTTACGAAGTAGATCGGTACAGGCATAAATGAACAGTACTTGTCAAGTACTTCTTTAGCCTTATACTCATTTGAGAACTCATAGCTGTCCTCATTAAGATACAATGTAATCTCTGTACCACGCTCGGTCCTGTCACTATCGGACATTTCAAAAGCCATACCCTCTTCAGATACCCAGTGAACAGCCTTTGCATCCTTCTTATATGAAAGAGTATCAATGGTAACCTTATGTGCTACCATGAATGCAGAATAGAAGCCCAATCCGAAATGACCGATGATCTGATCCTCATTTGCCTTATCCTTATATTTCTCAAGGAAATCAGCTGCACCGGAGAATGCTATCTGATTGATATACTCCTTTACCTCATCGGCGGTCATACCGATACCGTTATCGATGATCTTTATGGTCTTTTCTTCCTGGTTTACTCTAACCTCTATCTTATACTCGTTACCTTCGGGCTCTTCAAACTCACCTATCATTGACAGCTTTTTAAGCTTTGTAATAGCATCACAGCCATTTGATATAAGTTCTCTGTAAAAGATATCATGATCAGAATACAGCCACTTTTTGATAATCGGGAAAATATTCTCGGAATTAATGGATAAATTGCCTTTCTCTGTGCTCATTATAAACACCTTGCCTTTCTTATTATAAACTGTTTGTTGCGGTTTTTCCGCTCATTGCATCTATAATAATACAATTATTTTCAAATGTCAAGAAAAAATTAGCACTCAATTTTATTGAGTGCTAACAAAGTTTTTTTCTATTCGGTTAATAATGATCTGTTTCGAGTTACTTTTATAAAAATGATAATAGCGACTATTGAATTGACTGCATCCGCTACAAGCTGGGACCATATTAGACCATCCATTCCCAACACGCTGTTCATCAGCAGCATTATTGGGATGATCAGTATCAAATGTCTGATTATTGCTAAAAGAAACGAAGTCTGTCCCCGGTTTACCGCATTCATATAATTTACTATATGGTATCCTATCATCATAAACGGAAGAGAAAAGCATCTGCCCTTTAGTATATCAACACCGCATCTTATGGTCTCTTCATCAGAGATAAAAGCTCCGACAACCTGTTCTGCAAAAAACCAGAATAAAACAGCGCAGACAGCTGAAAATATCAGAATGGAGTTTCTGGCAATATTGCTGATCTGTTTTAATCTTTTGTGATCACCCGATCCGTAGTTGTATGCCAGCAAAGGGATCATCCCCAGACATACACCGAGTCCTATATTTATAGGGATACGCTCTAATTTCAGCACTATACCGGCAGAAGCCAGAGTGATATCTCCGTAATCAGAAGCTAAACGGTTGATGACTATAGTTACCAGGTCGAACAGAAATACCGCAAATGCTGCCGGAATACCTACAGAGTACAGTGATTTTTTATAATCCCTGTTAATCTTGGTACTTATACCGTTAGAATTATTCCGTTGTATAAAAGAAAGGAAAGGAAGTACCAACACAGTTTTTTCCTTTAGCTTTTTGAACATAAAGACAAAATACCCGAAAGAGATTATATTGGATATCAAGGTTGCAATACCTGCACCAAGTACCTCATATCCTTCGGGAAGTATGACAAACATAAACAGCGGATCCAATCCGATATTTAATAAGCTACCCAGGATTACACCTAAACCTGCTTCTTTTGAATATCCAGCATTACGTAAAAACTGAGGCATGCACATTGAAAGCACTGTGGGTACAGACCCCAGGACTACGGTAGTAAAAGCATACTGCTTTCCAAACTCCATTGTGTTTTCACTGGCACCCAGAAGCTTTAACAACGGTTCCATGAATATAAGAACAACGACAGAAAAAACAAGTGAGCATATAGTAGCGGTAATTATACTGTATGCCACTACTTTTTTCGCATCATTTTCTTTTTTCTCTCCAAGGAGTCTGGCCATAAGACTGCCACCTCCCACACCGAACACATTTGAGAGTGCTGCGGCCACGAGATAGATAGTTAGTGCCAGTGATGAAGCACCTATCATGTATGGATTGTCTGTTCTGCCTATAAACCATGTGTCAGCAAGGTTGTATAACAAAACGACCAGCTGACTGGCTACCGTGGGCAAAGCCATTACCGCTAATGCCTTACCCGGTTTTACTTTTTCGAATAATAATTGTTTTTCCATTGTTTTTGGCTCTTTATCAACGAATTATACATATTGCATTAAAAACACTTTCCTATGATAGCACTTTCTTTATGAAAGTCAAGAAAACTCTGTGTATTATTAGCAAAAAAATATCCGATATAGTAATCGAATACTATATCGGATATTTAACTTGAATATCATTTCAAGAACACAAACTCTTCAAGCTCACATATTACCCTGCCATCAAAGAAGCTGCTTGTCCAGGCTCCTTTCGGTAAACCGATATCTGCCTTAAAGTACAGTGCATGACGTCCGGTAACATTCTGTACCCTGCCGCGATATATACCATCTCCGAGCCCCAGTTCTATAACACCTATTTCTTTACCGGGTTTACCTTTGCTCAAAGAAGAATACTCTACTACCTCAGGAAGTCCTGCTGAAAGCACCTCATTATTATGCTCCTGTGATTCCTCGCTTTCATCTGCCTGAAGCTCTGCAATCTCTGTCTCAGTTCCATCTATCAGTACATGCATTTTACCCTTACAGCCCATACCGGTTATCTTTACTGCAAGCTCCATGGTCTTTGTTGAGTAATCCTCTCCAAAGTCAAAATACTTATAACCTATTATACATCCATCGGTTATCTGGGTTACAACACGCCTGAAAAGATCTTTTTCTGTAACAAAGCAGCCGCCGATAAGTACGCAGGCTATCTCTGCCTTTACGGGCTTATAAGGTGACAGAGATTCTTCAAAGCCAAGCGAAGTCATCTCCACAGTAGGAATGCTGCCATCAGGTAATATCTGTACTTTTTCAACACATGCTCGTCTTGAGAATACAGAATTGTTTGTCATCCTGTGATAGAATATATACCACTGGTCTCCTGCCTTGCACAACGATCCGTGGTTATTTCCTCCCGGAAAATCAACACCGTTGTCTATAATATATCCTCTTGCGGTAAAAGGTCCTGTGGGTGAATCTGATGTAGCATATGCCAGCAGACTTCCTTTTCTAGGTGAATAAATGAGGTAATATGTATCTCCGATTTTTCTGGGAGAGCTTGCCTCATAAAATCTCTTTTCTGCAGGTACCTCGCGTCTGTCATCTACTACCTGTTTCTTTAAGCTGCCGGGTATAACCTTGTACATGGTTTCAGGGTCAAGCTCGTTCATGTTTGAACCTTCAAATCCATAGTATACATATACTTTGCCGTCATCATCTACAAGTACACCGGGGTCATTATATATACCGTTATCTCCTGCATCTTCAGGTGCATATTCATATGTTGATAAAAACTTAAACGGTCCTTCCGGTCTGTCACTTACACTTACACATCCGGGAGCTCCTGCTATATATGTATAAAGATAATATTTTCCATCCTTTTCAACCACATCGGGAGCATACAGTTCATGATCTGTATGCGGTACACTTGACTCATGGTCCGTATCAGGTCTGGTCTGGAATATATGTCCGTGACATGTCCAATCATTCAGGTTTGAAACAGGTGCACTCCAGCACTTGAGTTTATAGTCACAAAACCGGTCACAGCCGAATCTGTCATGTGACCCATAGATATATACCCTGTCTCCGAACTGTCTCGGTTCCCCATCAGGTATACACTCCCATAAAGGTAAAATCGGATTTGCCATAATTATCAGTCCCTCTCCCTATTTTTTCTTTATTTCCAGAATATTACTGTAAATATGCGTACTATGCTTCTTTACATAATCATCAAACTCATCAATGCTTATATAAAATTTCTTACCCCACGATGATACTGTAAGACAGTTACCTTCAATAGCGGTAATGACTACAAAATGTCCATTGACGCTCTGCTGTTTTTTGTATACAGTCTCATGTTCTGTAGTTGAAAGGTGCTAGCTTTTCATCTTTATCTGTATCCAGTGTTGATTTTGCCTGCTTATTAAGTATAAATAAACAGATAGTCCTGAGCAGTACAAGTTCCTTCTGTTCACTGCCGACTCTTAGCCTGCTTTTTACCATAGGATGTGTTGAGACTACAATATCCCACTCGTGTCCCGTGATAACAGGGAGGCTGAATTCATGTGTCTCCCAGTGGGTATTTATAAATATAAGAAAACTCTTATCCTTAACATTGTGGCTGTCAGAGCATCAGCCACATCAGTATAAGCACCATCGAGCATTACTTGCACAGTAAAAATCATTTTAATTAACTATGAACACACATTCTTATCCTTCCTTTATTTCATCATTCAAGGAGCTTTAGTTTTTTGTACTGTTCCGTCTGACAAAACATCAATTATATATTCTCCACCCAATTTAGAACCAACTTTATATTGTTTATAATTGGAAATATATTTTTCAATCTCTTGGCAAAACGGATCAGAATCTGTAACTTCATTATTATCCTTAGAAATTACAATTCCGTTTTTTGAAAAAGAAATCTTATAGGAATGCCCATCACTAAGTATTCTTTCTACTTCTCTGGCATAAACAGCAATCTGTGCCACTTCAGCCAGTTCATCGTAACACCATCTATCATTGGAGATCCTTGTTTTCTCCAATCCACTCAATTCACTTATATTCAAAGAATCTATGTAGTTAGCTAATAATTCTTCAGCTTCACTTTCTGCTTTTTGATACTCCTCGTTTGAGTACCCATTTTTCAGTTTATAAGTCTCTTCGGGTGTCATCTTTTTAAAAACTGCTTTTGATGAGTTAAAAAGATCAGATGACGAAATAGATATTTCATTATTTTCATATTTATATCCATCTTTTTTATTAGACTCAATATCTATAAAATAATCCTCATTATACGAAAATGAAAAAATCTCATCAGTTCCTACCATTTCTATATAAGCGTTTCTATCATCTTCAATAGTTAGTGTTGCATAAAAAATGCCATACTTTTCATAAACATTAAAGAATTCTTCATCTCTCCTGGATTCATCATGTGCATCAATACATATAAGCTTATAATTTCCCAGGAATTCATCCTCCTTGCTACATCCCAAGACCATTGCTATTAAAATACCAACTAATACTATATGCATCTTTTTCAGCGTTTCCATAGTTATCCTCTTCTGCATAGTTTATGCACATTAAGTCAGGCATAAAAAACTAAGTTAATTATATAACATAGTGCATTTTTGCACCTCAAAGTAACAATTTTATCATTTTCTGAAAAAGCACAAAGAAACTCTATCCATAAGTTTTAGATTCATTACAATTATTTAGAGTACAATAAAACTATGTTTTTTCCTTAGGATGCTCAAGTGCCGGACCAAGCATCCCGATATCATATTTTTTTTAAAAGTCCGTTTTTATTGGTTTCTGTATATCTGATCGACAAGAACGTATTTAGGATAATAAAAAATACTCTCGCAGTAACGCTCTATGGCAATTGTCAGCACATAAGTTTCGTATAAACATCAAACGATATTTTTCTAAACCAAAGATACCGTTTTCATCAATATTTATATCAAACTTCACACCAAATTCGACATGAACATTTAATTTACCTCATACTACAGATAGTTCCCATACTATTTAAAATCTTTAAAATGTTTTCGAAAATAAATTCTAGCAATAATTTTAGAACAATGAAATAGCGCAAAATAACCTAAAAGAATTAGTAAAACAATCAAATAAAAAATTATATTTTTCATATTGATAGGGTCAACTGAAAATTTTTGATTTTGAATAATAACAAATACATATATTCCACCAAGCATTAAAGTTGATAATATGATACCAATCCAATCAGACAAATCATGTTTAAATCTAAATTCTCCATCTTTATTTTTAACAAATGAATACCCTCTATATACATTGGGTCCATATCCAGTAAAAGTAATGACATTTACAACATAATAATCAGAATTTGATTTATCCTTTTGTTTTTCAACATAAGGCGGTCTTTTTTTAATATCAAGATAATAAATGAAAAAACCTATAAATTGAACCAACAGCGGAAGGAACCAATAAGCACTAATATCTTTCATTAGTAAATTTACCTCTCATTTCTAAATTGTAACATTTGAAGTAAACTCCTATCAGAAACCATACATGCGATTTTATCGCATACGGCTCCCCACATTTACTTCATACAGTATGTACTTATATTCTGAAGTTTCGTTGATATGCTGTATGTGATCTCAAGCAACACACTCTAAAGACCTCTTGTGTCTTACATATTTCCTTTCAGAAAACGCATTTGTGTTTCGATTCTTCGCTCCACATGGTTTCACATGCTTCGTCACTCCTATAAACTCATCGGACTTCTTGCAACTCTTTTCGTTTCCTTATTTTGCTAGCACTTGTCCACGATATCTTGTTACTGGTGAGTTACAAGATTCAGATACACTCGTCAATACCTTGGCTTCTCATCCTTCTTTCAAACTCCAGCGTTGCCTTGCCATTCTCGCGCTAACGAATGGATTGTACTGGTTGCGACCAATACGAGGTTTCCACCGCTTTATTGAACTAACGATGCCAAATCAATTCAGGATTTCGTTTTATGTTTCTAAGCCTTTTCTGCCTAAAAACTTAGCGAATACAACGCACGATGTACTGTTCAAGACTGAATACCGACTCCTATCTAAGGTTTGTCGATGTAGAAATTTCACCTACCTATATTGAGAGTATCGAACTGACGCACCATATAAATTCCTTACATTTCTTAATATAATAAGCCTCAAAATACTTCTGCCCCTTAGCATCAAAGGGCAGAGCTATCAAATAATTCCAAAAGGTGCTAATTCTCACTAATTTACTCATATTTCAAGTAAGCATCATAAAACTGGCCTGTTACATAATAACCAAGTTTTTCTCCAATGCTTTCAATTCTTCCTATTCTCTGTTTCAAATCTGACTCCACTTCATCTTGCCTTACTCCTGCTAAGAAATGGAGAAAATGCATTGCTGGACCATAATTATCATAGCCCTTACCAACACTATCCTCCCCAACTATACGTAATTGTGAAAGCAATTGCAATAATTGTAACTGCTCATCATTTTTAACTAAATGGTAGGATGTAAAATTATCGTTTTCAAATTTCCATCTTATATAATTAGCATAGGTGTCCGCAGAATGTCCAAACGCTATTATCTTTATACTTTCCTCATCAACCGCTCCAGTTCCACCCAAAAAATCACCTACAGCAAGTCCCAACGATGCAGCCCATGCATATGGTCCCATTTTTGAAAAGGCAATTATCTCTCCAGTTTGAATAGCATTGTCTAAGAAATCCTGAATCACTACATAATCATAAGCCTCATTCATATTGATTTGAATAGCATCAAGAATTCGAGATGCTGCTTCCCTTAATTCATCAATTTCAGAATTATCAACTATACATGTCAAATATTCGATAATATAATCGCTCTGTTCTATCTCAGCATTAAGTGCAGCAAATGCATTAGACGAATTGCAAAGATCATCAAATATTCCTAAGGTTATTGATAAACCAGTTACTATTGTACCCACTCTCTTGAGTATACTCTGGGTCTTAGGTGAAATATTGACTATAAAGCCCGGAACTCCATCAATTTTATTTTGGAGCTCATTGGATTCATTTATATATTTAACTAATGCGTTTCGTTTTGCGATATAGTTGGCACTTAAAGGCTTACTTTTGGTAAAGGTAAATTTCTTTGCAACAGGTAGCATTTCAGATATTATTTGATCTTTGGCTTTTTTTAGCGCTTCTACATAATTAGCCAAATTACCAGCAGTATCCAACCCACCTGTTGTTGATTCTACCAAAAAACTAACTAAAGTATTATAGTCCGACTCATATATTTCAACATATTTCTTGCATATTTTATCAGTAATTGTTGCTTTATTGTATGCATTAATAAAATTAATTAGAGCAATTTCATAATCTTTAACATAACTAATTTTTCCATTAAATAAAAAATTTCCTGATGCAAGCATAAATTTAGTAGTCTCACTATCCATGTAATCCATTGCGGACTGTGAGGCAGCATAATTGCCATGATTTACTATAATGTTATTAAAATCACTTTCAGAAATATCTTTTACCTTGGGATTGGTACCATTATTTTTTTCTATTTTATCAGTATATGAATCATAATCAGTATCAGTTTTCTCCATATCAGAATTAACTATTATGCTGATTATCTGGTTTTCTTTTACAGTAAAAAGCAACTCTGAGCCATTTCGTAATCCATCATTATCAAAATCGCCATCTAAATCATTCTGGATATCTTCATACTCAGCATCTATGATAATTGGTTGATGATCCCATGAAAATAATAAATCATCACATAATAATTTAGTGTAATAATCCGAAATACCATCATTATTCGAATCGCGGGTATATTTTGCTTTATCATTAACTTCTTCTTGAACCTTTGCTACTTGTTGCTGAAGATTCGAGGCATTCTCCGCATAATAGAATGACCCTCCTGTCGAATGAGCAATATTAGAAAGCAATTCGTCGTCAATTGAGCCAATTCCAACTGTATGAACTATAATATCTGCACCAACGGCTCTGTCAATAATTGATCTGTACTGATTATCATATGTAGTTGAAGGCTCATCATATCCATCAGTAAATAGTATAATCATCTTAAAGCCATCTTCATCGAAGGTATCAAGCATTTCCACCGCCTTGTCAAGTCCAGTATAGATAGCCGTTGTGCCTCCCACAGACATTGCGTTAACAATCTGTTTTAGAGTAGACTTATTGCTTGTTAACTCTGATAACACAGTCGCAGAAGAGGTAAATGAAACTATTCCTGCCTTATCATAAGGAGTTAAAACACCTATAAAATCGTTAAGAGATTCCTTCAATGTATAAATTCTATCGCGACCCATGCTTCCAGAAAGATCTGTTACGAACACTATATTTAAGTTTGTTTTACCATCTGAAGTAATAGCATGTGCTTTAATACCGTATTCCCAAACCTTAAGGAAATTAGTCTTATTCAATGTAATATATGCCGAAAAATGAGGCAGGTCAACATAAAAATAGTTGCTTACTCCATCCCAATCTCCAGGCATCTCGACCATCTCGTGATTTTCTTCATCAATATAGTAAAGCGCAGGAACAAAACCTTCTATATCAAGATACGAATCATCAAATGAAATCTTCAGTTTAGCAAATTTAAATTTACCATTAATGTTAAAGTCTACCGCTGGATCTAAATATCCCATAATACGTCCATATTTTGCTCCTGAGTCATTTATAGGTTCTACGGTCAATGATTCAATATTTTCTCCACAAGATGTAAGTTGAAGTTCATAAGTAGTTCCACCTACGACAACTTCTTTATTTACTGTAAAATCCGTATCTGCTTGTAGAGGATTATATCCGCTTGTTACTTCAAATCCGTCTGATGCCCCGTCTTCATCAGTATCTTTGGCAAGAGGATTAGTTAAATAGATATTAACTTCGTCATAGTCTGTTAAATCATCATAATCACTATCAACACCAAAAAGAAGTGTTCCAAGAATCTCCTCTTCTTTATTTAATAATCCATCTCGATCATAATCTTCATCGCCATCTATAATTCCATTATCATCTGTATCTTTTTTAAGAGGATCTGTTCCTATATCTACTAATTCAGTATAATCAGACAAGCCGTCCTCATCCGTATCCTTAGACAGAGAGTTTGTTCCATAGATTGCCTCAATGTAATCTTCCAACCCATCCATATCAGAATCTACATTAACAGCCTCTAATCCTATAGTTTTATCTTTATAAATGTTTGCAATAATGACAGTGTCACTAGAAACGGTATCATCATTATATAAAGCCGTTACCGTAAATTCATTATATCCTATAATAAGCGGAATATTCTCAATTACCCAGTTATTACCATTTACTGTCAATTCACCCGATAATAAGTTAAGTCCAAAAGTATTATTCGAAGTATATGTCAAGCTTATTAAATTTTTCGAATTACCAACAGTTCCTTTGATAGAGTAGATATCTTTGGGAATATAAAAAATGTTTTCTCCATCTTGGACAAGCATCGAAGTATCAATTTTAACTATTCCTTTTGATTCATCTTCATAATTATCAGATGAACCATCTACTTCATAATTACTTGAAATTATTCCAAAACTGGAAAGACTTACATTATAGATTGTTTCTGTATCAATATTGCCTTGATATCCATTAAATCCAATAATAACACTCTGATTAGGCAATAGTCTCTGATTATACTCAGAATTCTTTATAATATAGTGGTTACCTTCATGTTTAATAATCGTACCATTCCAGATATTATCGATTTCTCTACTAAAATCAAATTCTAAAGTCCAATCTTCAATTGGTTCTTTTCCTGTATTTGACAATTCGATAGTACCCGAGAAACCACTTTCCCAATCACTATTCACCGAAAACTTTGTCGAATATCCACCTTCAACCACATACTCTGCACTGCAAAGTGATGTATTAGAAGGCAGTGCCTCATCATCACCATTTGCTGTAAATCCAATATAAACCTCAGAATTCTTCTTGATATCCTGATTATAGCCTATGTTTTTAACAGTATATAAATGGTTTTCTTCATAAATAATAGTACCATTCCAGATATTGCTGATATCATTTGAGAACTCAAATCTAAGTCCCCAATTCTCGATATCTTGATGAGAAATATTTCTGATTATAAAATGAGCATTAAAAGCCCCACTCCAGCTACTGTCAACACCATAGTATATTTCTACCCCATCTTGCTGATAGATAATACTATCTGACAACTTTGCAGCTGTTCTTATTACTGGTACTACCGAAATCACCAAACAAACACATAACAATAATGTCAAGATTTTTCTACCGTGCATATTGCACCTCCATATAATTTTTTTATACCCGTTAACTGAATTGCTTGCCGTCCAAAGCCTTCCCCTTAAGGGAAAGGTGGCTGCAAAGCAGCCTAAATTCGTTTATGCTACGCTTTTTTTCTTCACAGCATTCTCAGTAAAGATGTTCTTCTTTCAGGCAAGTGCGATAATCTTATTATACATCTCGTCAAACCTGTCCAAATTCGAGTGAACAACTCTGTATTTTCAATTTTTGATTGAACTAACCCGCTACAATAATCAATTTCTTATGAATTGTAATATAAATTATAAACTGAAAACCGTGCGATTATTCATCGCTTACTTTCAGTCCCCAAACTTCACCTTAACCATCGAAGTCCAAAAGAATTTATACTTTTTTAATATCAGAATATTACTGTAAATATGTGTACTATGCTTCTTTACATAATCATCAAACTCATCAATGCTTATATAAAACTTCTTTCCCCATGATGATACTGTAAGGCAATTGCCTTCTATAGCGGTAACGACTACGAAATGTCCATTGACACTCTGCTGCTTTTTATATACAGTCTCATGTTCCGTACTTGAGGCTGTATCCTTTACATAAAGATTTAATTCATGCTTGCCCCAGATGATAGGAAAATTATTGCCGATTGAGAGTATTACCGGAATATCATCCTTTAACATCCTCTCTACGGTCTCCCATTTCTTAATGGATGTCCATTTCCAACGGGATCTGTATTTCATCCCATGTTTTTTGAAATATTTGTTTAGTCCGTAAGCAAGCAGGAAAGCGTTTACGCCTCGCCCCGGTATTATCGGAATATATTTCTTACGCAGAATAGTGCTTTCTGTAAGAAATTTTGCAATATCAATCTGTATAGTTCCAGTCTTTACAGTACTGTCTGAGTACCGGTTCCCAGTCTCTTTATCCGGGTTTTTACGACACTCTGCCTTTATTTGATTTACTGCCTCAATATAAAGAACAATATCCGCTGCCCCAGCTATGCCACACCCGCAGGTCTTCTCTTTTTGTGTTTGATATAGATTCTGAGATCCGCCATACCAAACTATAGATCCGTCTTTTACTCCAAACAGGTCATGCGAAAGTGCTGCTGAATATTGTCGAGTCTCTCCAAACAGAACCTTCATACAGGCTCCTCATCGTCTAAATCCGGTCTGATGCCACGGTACTTTTTTTCTGTCTTTGAACCATTTTCATCCATAGATGTTTCCTCATCATCCAATGGTGCATCCCATTCTATTTCGTCCGTAGCATCATCTTCAGCATTTTTATCCGCAACATCAGTTTCTTCTATGCCAACATTTTCATCATAGACATCTGTTAAGATATCGTTGCTATCAGCAGAACTAATCTCCTGGTTTCTAATATTACCGGATTCATTCTCTCCTGCAATATTTTCACCAAGCTTTTTACTGTCAGAGTTCAATATACCGACAGCATTCTCCTTTATGTCGGTGTCAAAAGCTGAATTAGCTGACTCGGCATTTACACCTTCATTATCAGCAATGTTAACTTCAGCTTCCGGTTTTCCGGTTTTGTCAACCTCCGTCCTTGGTTTTGCCTGCTTATTTAACATAAACAAACAAATAGTCCTGGGAAGTACCAATTCCTTCTGTTCTCTGCCTACTCTCAGCCCGCTTTTTACCATAGGATGTGTGGATAATACAAAATCCCACTCATACCCGGTGATAACAGGCAGGCTGAATTCATGGGCTTCCCAGTGGGTATTTATGAGTAACAGGAAGCTTTTATCATCTGCATAAGCACCGTTCAGCATAATGCCCAATGTCCTTGAATAATATCCAAAATCCGGATACCATGCTTTGGTACCATGGTAAGATATATCAGGATTGCCGGTAAACTCAAAATCATTTCCCGACAAAATTTTATCATTTCTGAATACAGGATGTTCTTTTCTTATTTTTATAAGTTTTGTAACGAAATTCTTTATTTCAGTTGCTCTCTTTGTCTTATTCCAGATAACCCAGCCCTGTTCATTATCACAGCAGTAAGGATTGTTATTTCCCTCATGAGTATTACCAAATTCATCTCCTGCACAAAGCATAGGGATACCCTGGGATAAATAAAGCAGAGTCAGCGCATTTTTAATCATCCTGTTACGCAGATCCAGCACCTTGTGCTTTTTGGTAGGGCCCTCAGCTCCGCAGTTCCAGCTGTAATTGGCTTCACGTCCGTCACGGTTACCCTCGCCGTTTGCTTCGTTATGACGCTCATCATAGCTGAATACATCGTTTAAGGTAAAGCCGTCATGATCAGCCAGATAATTGATCTTGGCAAATCTCCCGCCATTATCCCTGTACAGATTTGAAGCAGACACGATCTGGCCTTCATCACCCTTTAAGAACCTTCTGATACAATCCTGGAAGCCATAATCAGAAATGAATATCCTGTCCCTGACTATATCATGTCCCTCATAATCCTCGTGAAAATCCCGACATAAAAGCTTAACGTTCCTTAATATCGGATCAGTGCTTACTGTTTTAAACTGTACCCTGCCTGTATTGATCCTAAAACCGTCCACATGATATTTGGTAGCCCAGAAACGCAGGTTTTCAAGGATAAAGCCATCCGTTACATGGCTTTCATAATCCATCTCCATGATAACCTCGATACCTGCGGTATGAAGACTCTTTACCATGGACATAAACTCGTGGCATGCCTTTGCCGGCTCACTTGCATACCCAGCCTTTGGAGCAAAGTAATTTCCTGCAGCACCATATCCCCAGAAGTTAAGCCTCGAATCCGGCACGGTCTCTTTAGGCTGTCCGAAAATGCGGGTGCGCTGAACCTCCCCTGTATATGAAGTACCTATATTGATATGGAAATCCATCAGCTCGTTAAATTCATAACAGGGCTGAAGTATAAGCGTGGTAACACCCAGGCTCTTTAAATATGGTATTTTTTCGGCCACACCCTTAAATGTACCGGGATGCTTTATCTTTGAAGACTCATGAATCGTAAAGCCTCTGACATGAAGCTTATAGATTATCATATCTGTAGCCTTAACAAAAGGCTTTCTGTCTTTTTTCCAGTCAAAATCCTCAGTCTCAACAGAGCATACTCTACCCAGGGTATCAGAAAAGATTTCTCTGTCTCTGAGCCCTGTTTTACCTTCAAAAGCCGGAAGTTTTCCGTATCCGCTCGGACTCTTTATAAGTCTTGCACGGTCATCCAGGAAATATCCCCTATCACTTTCAAAGATATATTCATAATTTGCATTTGTACTTTTTTTAGCATCGTAATCAAGGGTTGCAGTAAAGATCGTAGGATAAAGAGGATGGGGCTCAAGCTTATGCTCCTTCCATTCTCCTCCCTGTTCTCTTATGAGGATCTTTATCCATTCACAGTTTTCTTCCGAAACCTGTGCTATCAGCTTTCCGTTTCTGACTACGACACCCAAATTAATGTCGCTCTGCATGTCTTTTATCCAATCGTGGTTTTAGTCTTCGTCCTCGTTATTTACACTAAGTACCTGGCGGCGTCTTGCCATCTCATCATTTTCAAGATAATCATCATAAGTTGAAATCTTATCTATCAGCTGGCCATCAGGAGTGATCTCCATGATACGATTAGCGATGGTCTGAATAAACTGATGGTCCAAAGCGGTGAACAGACATACACCGGGGAACTTAATAAGTCCGTTATTAAGAGCGGTAATTGATTCCATATCCAGGTGGTTCGTGGGCTCATCCATGATAAGCACGTTAGATCCGAGGATCATCATCTTAGAGAGCATTACACGTACTCTCTCGCCTCCCGAAAGGACGTTAACCTTCTTTACACCGTCCTCACCGGCAAATAACATACGGCCAAGGAAACCTCTTACATACTGCTGGTCATCAACAGGTGAGAAGGGCATCAGATGGTCAACTATAGTCTCACTGCCCTTAAACTCCTCAGTATTATCCTTAGGGAAATATGATCTCTGAGTAGTTACACCCCACTTGAAAGAACCCGAATCAGGCTCCATCTCTTCCATAAGGATCTTAAACAGAGTGGTTGCTGCCAGGGTATTTGATCCTACAAAGGCGATCTTATCGTCATGTCCCATTACAAATGAGATATTATCGAGTACCTTTACTCCGTCAATGGTCTTTGAAAGGTTCGTAACTGTAAGTACTTCGTTACCTATCTCTCTGTTAGGTCTGAAATCTATATAAGGATATTTTCTGCTTGAAGGCTTAATATCATCAAGCTCAATCTTTTCCAAAGCCCTCTTACGAGAAGTAGCCTGTTTTGACTTTGAAGCATTTGCCGAGAATCTCTGGATAAACTCCTGTAATTCCTTGATCTTCTCTTCCTTTTTCTTGTTTGCTTCCTTCATCTGCTTGATCATCAGCTGACTGGACTCATACCAGAAATCATAGTTTCCGGCATAAAGCTGTATTTTCTGATAATCTATGTCAGCTATCTGAGTACAAACCTTATTTAAGAAATAACGGTCATGGGATACGACGATGACGGTATTGTCAAAATTGATAAGGAACTCATCAAGCCATCTGATAGCCTCTAAATCCAAGTGGTTGGTAGGCTCGTCGAGGAGCAGGATATCAGGATTTCCGAAAAGCGCCTGAGCAAGCAGTACCTTAACCTTCAACGGGCCGTTAAGTTCGCTCATCATCTTGTTATGATATTCGGTATCTACTCCAAGTCCGTTTAAAAGCTGAGCCGCATCAGACTCTGCCTCCCATCCGTTCATAGAAGCAAATTCACCCTCGAGCTCACTTGCCTTTATACCATCCTCATCGGTAAAATCCTCTTTAGCATAGATAGCATCCTTTTCCTTCATGATATCATAAAGTCTCTGGTTGCCCATGATAACCGTATCAAGTACAGGGTACGCATCATACTGGAAGTGATCCTGCTTTAAGAAAGAAAGACGCTGTCCGGGAGTCATTACTACATCACCCTTGGTAGGTTCTATCTCTCCGGTAAGTACCTTAAGGAATGTGGATTTTCCGGCACCGTTGGCACCTATGAGTCCATAACAGTTTCCTTCTGTGAATTTTATGTTTACGTCCTCAAAAAGTGCGCGCTTTCCGAGCCTAAGTGTTACATTTACTGCTTGTATCATTTGTTTCCGGTTCTCCTAACTATTTTTTCTTTTTTTTAATATGCTATTCACATTATACCTCGAAGATCATCTCTCCGTATGTCGGTACGGGCCATAGCTCAGCGTCCACCAATGTCTCCAACTGGTCTACCGGCTCTCTTAAGTTTTTCATAGCCTTTACAACATAGTCCCTGAAATAACGTGCTCTCTTCTCCTCACCGTCAAGTCTCGAAGCGGTATTAACGTTATCTATCAGAGTCTTTAATGCACGTCTGGCTTCTCCGATATGCTCAAGAGTCTCTCCGAGCATTTCTCTCATATTGTCTGCCTCTGATTCATCCAGAGCACTCGATATAGCGTTGATGGTATCTGCAATAACCTTGGCATGCTTTACAGCTGCGGGTATGAACTTTCTGGATGCCATCTCTATCATGGTCCTGGCTTCGATATTGACAGTCTTAGAGTAGATCTCATAGGATATCTCTGCCCTGGCTTCAAGCTCAGACTTAGAGAATACTCCCTGTCTTTCAAACATATCAACGGTCTTTTTATATGTGAGAGCCTCAATAGCATCCACATAGGATTCCTTATTGGGAAGGCCACGGCGTGCTGCCTCTTCAACCCACTCCTTAGAATAACCGTTGCCGTCAAATATTACTCTCTTGTGATCATTGATTATCTTACAGATAACCTTAATAACCTTATCGTTAAAGTCAATTGAGCCTTCCAGTTCGTCAGCTATCTCTCTCAAGGAATCTGCTACAATGGAATTAAGTACGGTATTGGCATCGGCTATGGACATAGAGGAGCCAACCATACGGAGTTCAAACTTATTACCTGTAAATGCGAAAGGCGAAGTACGGTTTCTGTCATTCACATCCTTCTTGATATAAGGTATGGAACTAACGCCTATTCTTAATAGCTCTCTCTCTTTAGAGCTTGTGGCCTTGCCGTTGGCAAGCAGCTGTGCCAGAATATCTTCCAGCTGTTCTCCGATAAATATCGAGAAAATAGCGGGAGGTGCCTCTGCTCCACCCAGTCTGTAATCGTTTCCGGGACATGATGCCGACATCCTGATAAGCTCTGCGTGCTCATCACAAGCCTTGATCACTGCTGCCAAGAAAAGAAGGAACTGCATATTTTCATGAGGTTTCTTGCCGGGCTTCATCAGGTTTTCACCTTCATTGGTCACAAGTGACCAGTTATTGTGCTTACCTGATCCGTTAACTCCCGCAAAAGGCTTTTCATGAAGCAGACATGCAAGCCCATGGCGTGCGGCGATTTTCTTCATGCACTCCATAACCAGCTGATTGTGATCGGTTTCTATATTTACGGTACTGAAAATAGGCGCTAACTCATGCTGAGCGGGAGCTGCCTCATTATGCTGTGTCTTAGCATAGATTCCCAGTTTCCATAACTCTTCATTCAGTTCATGCATGAACGAAGAAACTCTTTCCTTTATGGTACCAAAGTAATGGTCATCCATCTCCTGACCCTTGGGAGGCTTAGCACCGAAAAGGGTACGACCCGAGAAAATGAGATCATCACGTTTTAAATATTTCTCCCTGTCTATCAGGAAATATTCCTGCTCAGAGCCTACGCATACATCAACATGCTTTACTTCGTTTTTGCCAAAGAGTTTAAGTACCCTTAAAGCCTCTTTGTTTATAGCCTGCATGGATCTGAGTAACGGAGTCTTTTTATCCAGAGCTTCACCTGTATATGAACAGAAAGCCGTAGGGATGCACAGCGTTACACCTGAAGAATCCTCTCTTAAGAATGCGGGGGAGGTACAATCCCAAGCTGTATAGCCTCTTGCCTCAAATGTGGCCCTAAGTCCGCCTGAAGGGAATGAAGACGCATCGGGCTCTCCCTTTATGAGCTCTTTACCGGAGAACTCCATGATAACACGGCCGTTATCACCGACTGCCAGGAATGAGTCATGCTTTTCAGCTGTAACACCTGTCATAGGCTGGAACCAGTGAGTATAATGAGTTGCTCCTCTCTCCATCGCCCACTGCTTCATGGCATTGGCCACTACCTCAGCTACTTCGCTGGTAAGTTCATCGCCGTTTTCGATAGAATTCTTTAAAGCCTGATATTCGGCCAAAGGAAGTCTCTCTCTCATAACTGCATCATTAAAGGTATTACACCCAAAATATTGAGTCAGATCCATGTTCATTATCGTTCCCCTTTTTTACACATTTTAAAATCAAAAACTTATCTTACTTGGTTGTAGGCTTAATAGCTGTCCCTTTTGTCTTCTTCTTTGCCGCAGGAGCCTTTTCCTTTTCGGGAGTCTCAACCTTTACGGGTGCCGGCTTATACTCAAATACACATACCGAAAGAGGAGGAAGAACCATCTCTATAGAGTTGTTCTGGCCATCCTTTGGCATAGGACGTGATTTACGAACCTTACTGTTGACTCTGCCTGATCCGCCATACTTTTCAGCATCGCTGTTGAGGATTTCCTTGTAATTTCCGGCATAAGGTACAGCCTGTATAAAGTAATTGTATACAACGGGAGTAAAGTTAAATACAAACAACAGGGTATTTTCCTTCTTTCCGTCATATCTGATAAAGCTTACTATACTGTGATCTGCATCAAGACAGCTCATCCACTTGAAACCGTTAGGATCGTTATCAAGCTCTGTAAATGCAGGTCTGCTGGTATACAGCTTATTTAAATCCGCACAGAACTTCTGCATCTTCTGATGAAGTTCATCGTCCAGGCAATCCCAATCCAGACTTCTTGCCTCACTCCACTCTCTCTCCTGAGCAAACTCCTGTCCCATAAAGAGAAGTTTCTTTCCGGGATGCCCCATCATAAATCCGTAAGCAGCACGAAGATTTGCAAATTTATCCACTGTAAATCCCGGCATCTTGTTCAGCATAGAACACTTTCCGTGTACTACCTCATCATGTGATAGTACAAGGACAAAGCGCTCGCTGTAAGCATACATCATACTGAATGTCAGCATGCCGTGACAGCCTTTTCTGAACAGCGGATCCTGTTTCATATATCCGGTAAAGTCGTTCATCCAGCCCATGTTCCACTTCAGGTCAAAGCCTAAGCCGTCATCCTCTACCTTTCCGGTAATCTTTGGCCAAGCGGTGGATTCTTCGGCTATAATGACTGCACCGTCATTACATTTATGGAATACGGAATTAAGATGCTTTAACAGCTCTATAGCTTCCAGGTTCTCATTGCTGCCGTACTTGTTTGCAACCCATTGTCCGTCACGTCTGCCGTAATCAAGATAAAGCATCGATGCAACAGCATCCATTCTGATACCGTCGGCATGATATTTCTTTACCCAGAACAGAGCGTTGGCGATGAGGAAGTTTGATACCTCGGGTCTGCCGAAGTCAAATATCAATGTACCCCAGTCAGGATGTTCACCAAGTCTCGGATCCTTATGCTCATACAGAGGACCGCCGTCAAATCTTGCCAAGCCAAACGCATCCTTGGGGAAGTGAGCGGGTACCCAGTCAAGGATAACACCGATGCCCTCGTTATGCATATAGTCCATGAAATACATGAAATCCTGAGGTGTCCCGTATCTTGATGTTGCAGCATAATAACCGGTTACCTGATATCCCCATGATCCGTCAAACGGATGCTCCATGACAGGTAACAGCTCTATATGGGTATATCCCATCTTTTTTACATATTTAGCAAGCTTTACTGCGATTTCCTTATAACTGTAGAAATCGTTATCCCCATCACCCTTTCTGAGCCATGAACCTAAATGAACCTCATAAATGGACATAGGGATTTTTTCTATCTTTTGAGCCTTTCTGGTCTTGATCCACTCTGCGTCCTTCCAGTCATAATCAAGTCCTGTAACGATAGCGGCAGTTTCCGGTCTGAGCTCAAAACGGTTTCCGTAAGGATCTGACTTTAAGAATGCCAGTCCGTTCTTTGCCTTTATCTCATATTTGTAAACCGTGCCCTCTTTTAACTCGGGTATGAAGAGTTCAAATACTCCTGAAGCGCGAAGCTTTCTCATGGGATAGCGTCTTCCGTCCCACATATTAAAGTCGCCTACAACGCTGACTCTCTCAGCACCCGGTGCCCATACGGCAAAGTATACACCCTTTACACCGTTTAAGGTCATGATATGAGCGCCCAGTTTTTCATAGATATCGTAATGGATACCCTTTAAAAACTTGGCTTCATCATTGCTGTTGAAAACTATTGGGAAAGAATACGCATCATACTCCTCAACCTTGGTGTCATTGTCATATGTTACAACAAACTTATAATCCTTTGCTTTTTTATCCTTTGTGAGGAGTGAGAAGTTACCCTTTTCATCGGTGGGCTCCATCTTTAAGGTCTTATCCTTAAACTTTACCTCTACGGATTTTGCTGTAGGTTTAAAAGCATTGTAAATAATTCCGTTTTTAGTCTTATGAGCACCCAGCCATGAATGCGGATCATCGCACTCGGAATACTCTAAAGCTTCCATTACACCCCAGTCTAATACTTCGTACAGTTCTTTCTCCATACCTACCTCCATGTATCATTTATATCTTTTTATATATGATGCTACGGATTGCTCCGTTGCAAGCAACTATCGCAATCCTGCAAACACCTCGAATCTCGCGATTTTCAATGAAAATCGCTACTTCTCGGTGTTTGGGCATTCAAAAGTCTCAAAGCCTTTTCAAGCAAGCTTGAACGGCTTTTGGACTTTTGACCTTAACATCATCTTATTCCGCATACCATGCATCTACTTCTTTGTCCGAATCCTCATTGGGATCACCGGTGATGCGCTTAAATACAGGCTCTATAACAAATGAGCGAAGCAGCGCCGATACTCCGGGGAGAACAAAGGGGATAAGGACGATATACTGGAAAATATACTCAAAAAATGTCCAGAAGCAATATCCGAGTCCTACCCAGAAAGCTGCCATTATAATAGTTCTGAAAATATTTTTTATAGCAAGTATCAGTGCATTTTTTATAAGGTCCTTAAATTTCAGTTCAAAACGTGAAAGCAAGGGATTTACCCATACCAGAGCAAAAAGCACAAATACCGATATACCTATAAAGGCTCCGCGCATAAGGCCTGCAATATTAGCATCCACAGCGTCTGAATATGTAGCCCAGAAATAATCCACCAGCAGGATAGAAATCGCTAATCCGAAAATAACCGAACTTAAAGCCCCCTGCTTAAAGTTTGTCTTTAATGCGTGGAAAAAGCACTTTGTAGCGTAACTTCTCTCACGTCTTACAGACTTAACTACAGCATAATAAAGTGCTGCCGAAGCAGGACCTACTGTTATCACGCTGATAGGGAACAGTAAGAGTATATACAGCCCCACCTTGTCATACTCAAACAGGAATACCATTACGATAAAAATCATGGGCAGACTGATAAGTGACCAAAGGAAACTTAGCCACAATAAGTCCACTATCTTGTTTACCGTTGAAAAAAATTTGTTATCTACACTAAAAAATTTACTCATATTGAAAGCCTCTTTTTATTTCTGTACTCTTTATTTTTTCTTATGCTCTTCGGACTCATCAGACTCATGTTCATCATTTTCTTCGTCCGGTTCATCGTTTATAATTTCTTCTTCATGGATCTTCTTCTCGTACTCATCGGGAGTGAACTTTACCGGCTCCAGTTTAGGATCAACCAGTACCATTTCCTGTTCATCCACACTGTCAGCATCTATGTAGTAGTCCGTATCGGTCCGTAGTCCTCGTCGTTTCAGCCTGTATTCGGTAGTCTCCTTGACGATCATATATACACAGGCCATGCCCGGTACACCGAGCAGCATACCCGGCAGCCCAAACAAAGCTCCGAATACTACACACGAGAACAGTACCCAGAATGGTGAAAGCCCTATGGAACCTCCGACTATCTTAGGATCCAGGAAATTGCAGTCAAACTGCTGAAGCACTATGATAAATATTACAAAATACAGTGCCTTTACAGGGTCTGCACAAAGTATAAGGAATGCCGTAGGCACACCGCCTATATAAGGTCCGAAGAACGGAATAACGTTTGTAACCGCTATGATAACGCTCACCAGCAGCCTGTAGGGTATATCCATGACCATCATACCAATAAAGCACAGAACTCCGATGATTATCGAGTCAACTATCTTTCCTGTGATGGCTCCGGTAAACTTTCCATGACACTGCTTTGTGATCCTGACGATGGCATTGGCCCTGCGTCTCTTAAACAGCGAGAATACAATCTTCTTTGCATGACCAGCAAAGGTCTCCTTTGAAAGGAGAATATAAATAGAGAACACGATACCGATAACTATATCGTAAACGATACCGAAAACGCTCCATACTCCGCTCGCTATATAACTCAGAATATCCGATGTATAATGGATAAATCTGTTATTTACAAAGTCCTCCAGATAGTTTGCTGCCTTTTCAAAAGCTTCTCTCGCAAATTCGGAAATCTTTGAATCCCTGTTAAGGACATCCTGCAGCCATTCCTTTAAGTTTTCACTCTGCTTGGGCAGGATGTCAACCAGACCCTCTGTGGTTTCCGTACCCATGACCGTATCGGTCAGCTCAGGTATCAGCATGTAAATGATAACGGAAATAAATGATATGAGTATTACCATCGTGAGTATCAGACTCAATACCCGGCACATTTTCTTTGCTCTGGTTATCTTCCTCGCATGTTTGTAAAAAACACGCTTCATAGCGTTTTCAAATACATTCATCAGAGGGTTCATCAGATAGGCGAACACTATACCGATGATAACCGGTGACAGCGCCTTGAAAACCTTTGAAAGAACCTCTGTAAATTCATCAAATCTCAGAAAAATAAAAATAATCAGGACAGCTCCGACAATGACAAGAAAGGCGGTCACGCCATAACCGCCGTATTTCTTCCATGGACTATCATTTCTTCTTTCCCTGATTACTTTACCACTTTCCATATTCAAATCCTTCTTTAAAGAATTTCTTCAATCTTAAGCTTTCTAAACTTCGTAAGATCCATAAACTCGTTCTTAACCTGTACCACAGGCTTTGAAAGCTCACCCCTGTTTATCATAACGACACGTCCGATAGCGTCATTAGAAAGTCTGACAGTATGGTTTATGTAAACCTCTGTGATCTGCTCCAGGAGAGGTACCAGGTATCCTGCATTATACTTGCTGTTGCCATCCTCCAGGGCTTGTACTACATCAAAAGGACAGATCCTCGGACGGTATACTCTGTCAGAAGTCATCGCATCATATACGTCCGCGATAGCGACTATCATGGCAAAAGGCTCTATCTCATCACCGCTCTTGCCATACGGATAACCGGTCTTATCGGCACGCTCATGGTGCTGGAGAGCTATCATCTTTATCCTGTCGTCTATCCTCTTCTCTTTTAAGATGCCATAACCCTTCATTGTATGTGTCTTTACAACCTCATACTCATCAGGTGTGAGAGAATCGGGCTTAAGCAGTATTTCCCTGGGTATAGTGATCTTTCCGATATCATGCAGCAGACCGCCCAGAGTGATGATCTGCTTATCCTCCTCGGGCATATCCAGCCATTTTGCAAAGCAGTTACAGATGAGTGAAACATTTACACTATGAACATAAGTCATCTCATCATAGTCCCTGATACAATGCAGCATATTGAAAATACGGGAGTTGCTGCCCGTCTGGTCTATGATCTCTTCTATCTCACCCAGAAGCTCTTCACCGTCTATCTCATGGTTTTCGGAAATAACCTTATTTACCGAATCCTTGAAAGAGCTGACTGTTTTATCATAACGCTGTGAAAACTCCCTGAACTCAACACTCTCTTTCAGTTGCTGGGTAAGAGTCTTCTCAGTCTCCTCCTCCATCTTGTATACTGTGATGGTATCAACAGAGTAAAACATAATTTTCGATATCTTTTGAGCATCAAGAATAGACCCACGGCCCAATACCATCTGGTCATTTCTCGAATAAATATCCCTGGCAAGCTCCATGCCCGGTACGGCACGGCTTATGGATATACGCTCTATCTTTCTTTCATCAGGTGTAGATCCCGGCATTATCCCCATAAATACCTCCCGGTTACAAAAAAACGCCCCTAAAAAAACCACCTAAAGGGTAAATGCATGCGCATTTACCCTGATGATAATACTTTATCTAATATACAATACCACATTTTTATGAAAATGTCTACTTTTTCATTGAAAAACAGTAAAGCCGATTACTGCCGGAATACCAAAAGCGACAGCTGCCATCCCATATATGCCGCCGGCCATCATCCCTATGCTCCAGGCAAGTAAAAATGCCGATAAAAGCACATTTTTAATAACTCTTTTTACCCTCAATAACCTGCCCTTGTTGATCATGCTGACACCTCCGTATGCAAAATTCATTAAAATTTTCTTTTTACATACTGAAGTATACAGCATAGTATGTCCTATTTTTTGGACTTACCATAGAAAGTTTTCGCGTACCTGAAATTGTTTTCCAGCAATGCTGAATTATTCAGATTTTTCACGCCGTTTGTCATATTTCTGATATACTGCTCAAGCTTGACTATATAGTCCTTTTCAGAGATGGTACCCTCTGCCACTCCCGTAAGTCCTTTTTCCCAGCTCGCTGTCAGCTCCGGGTTGAGCAGACCTCTGATCGAGGCATTTACCACCTCATAGATGACCTCACCCTTTAAAGTAGGGGTTAATATCTGGGTCTTTTTGTTTATGGCTATGTACTCTATCCTTATCAGCTTGTTCAGTATCTCGGCCCTGGTAGCAGAAGTACCTATACCGCTGCCCTTTATCTGTGCACGCAACTCCTCGTCCTCTATCAGCTGTCCGGCATTTTCCATTGCAAGTATCATGGAACCCGAGCTGTATCTCTTAGGCGGAGCTGTCTCACCGAGTTTGATCGCAAAATCAGAGATCTTAAGTTCAGAACCTTTCCTCAGTTTTCCGACTATCTCCAAAAGGTCCTTCCCGAGCTCCTCTTCCTCGACATCCCCTTCTTTTGCATCTCCCTGATTATCACCTTCGCCCTGACTGTCATCACCGGTTCCGTTAACGGCTCCGGCTGCCGGTCCTGCCTGTTCTTTTACAGGCTTTGCTACCTTAAGCCAGCCCTCTGACTCCAGTGCCTTGAGGTTGGCAAAATACTTTTCACCGTCCATCTCTATACATAGAGTGATTTTTCTGTATATAGCAGCAGGATAAAAGATGCTCAGGAAGCGCCTGCATATCAGCTCGTAAACCTTTTTGCATAAAGGCTTTAAACCGTTTAAGGCCCCGAAGCCCTGTCCTGTCGGTACTATGGCATAGTGATCGGTTATCTGCTTATCATTAACATACTTTGTCTTTTCAAGCCCCATAAAGCTCTTTTTCTCAAGTATCTCCTCGGCAAACTCTTTTACAGGCTGAAAATTCTTAAGGCCGATGATATTTTTATCTATTTCTTTTGCTACGGCTGTAGAAAGCACTCTGGCATCGGTTCTGGGATAGGTCACGAGTTTTTTCTCATACAACTCCTGAGTCACCGCCAGCGTCTCATCGGGACTGATCTTAAAGAGCTTACTACACTCATTCTGGAGCTCAGCAAGGTTGAAGAGTAAAGGAGGATTTTTCGTTTCCTTCTTTTTCTCACAGCTTACCACTTTCCCTTTAAGCTCCTCAGGACATCCCAGAAGATATGCAGAGATCGGTACGTTTGCAGCCATCTGTGCATCGAGACCTGCCTGATCACCGTAAGCAACAGTCACTGCCTGATTGCCCTTGCCAAACACAGTGGAAAACTGCAGTTTATCCTCCTCAGTGCCCAACGCTCCGGCTATCAGCTTTTTCGCTGTATCCAGCTCCTTAAAACCGTTTTCCTTGTACATAAACGGAGTATTATAGTACTTCGAACCCTCTACGGCTCTAAACTCGCAGTTAAGCTTAACGGATGAGCCCTCGGGCAAAAGCGCATCAGCTATAACTCTGTAAAATGGTGTCTTATTAAATGCCCTTATCTCCCTTTCACGCCTCACAATCATACCGAGCACACAGGTCATAACCCTGCCTACCGCTATAGCTCCGTACTTTTCCTCCTTTAGGAAATTTCTGACAGTATTGCCGTATTTCAGGCTGAGAACTCTCGAAAAATTGATACCCATCAGGTAGTCCTCTTTTGCACGAAGGTATGCGGCATCGGAAAGATTATCATACTCAGATAATGGTTTAGCCTCACGGATACCCCTCATAACCTCTTCTTCTGTCTGTGAGTCTATCCATACACGTCGTTTGTCCTTGGTCTTCGGAACCTTAGCCATGTCGTCCACAAGTCTGTATATATACTCTCCTTCACGTCCCGAGTCGGTACAAACATAGATATGCTCTACATCATCACGGTTTAGCAGTGCTTTCACGATATTAAACTGCTTTTCCACATTCTTTATAACCTCATATTTAAAGGTCTCTGGCAGAAAAGGGATAGTATTCAGGTTCCATTTTTTTAGTGCTGGATCGTACTCCTCAGGATAACTCATGGTCACCAGATGTCCTACGCACCATGTTACCACACAGTCAGCCGATTCGATAAATCCGTCACTTTTCTTAAAGCTTTGTTTTGAATTATGTGATATGGCGTCGGCAAACTGCTGCGCCACGCTTGGTTTTTCAGCTATAAATAATGATTTTCCCATATAAGTTTCCTTAATCTCTAAAAAGTAAAACAGTCTGGGATTATTATATCCCAGACTGCTTCTTTTGTAAAGAAAACAATATGTTAATATTTTAACCTTATTTATTATTCTTCTCAGCCTCAGCCATCTTCATAGCACGTACTTTAAGTGAAAGTCCGAACAGGTTGATGAAGCCCTCTGCATCATGATGATCGTAAAGCTCGCCTGTTGTGAAACTTGCAAGGCTCTCGCTGTAAAGTGAGTAAGGTGATGTTGTGCCCTGCTTGATGATGTTGCCCTTGTAGAGCTTCATCTTTACTTCACCGGTTACATACTGCTGAGTACTCTCAACAAATGCCTGAAGTGCTTCACGGAGAGGTGTAAACCACTTGCCTTCGTATACTACATCAGCAAACTTGTTACCGATCTCCTTCTTAACTGTCATGGTAGCTCTGTCAAGGATGAGTTCCTCAAGCTGCTCATGTGCTGCCATAAGGATGGTTCCGCCGGGTGTCTCATATACACCACGTGACTTCATACCTACTACACGGTTTTCCACGATATCTACGATACCGATACCATGCTTTCCACCTAATTTGTTCAGTTTCTTGATGATCTCGGTTGCACTCTGCTTCTCACCGTTAAGGCTTGTAGGGATACCCTTTTCAAAGGTCATGCTGATGATCTCGCCCTCATCGGGAGCCTTCTCAGGGCTTACACCAAGTACTAAAAGATGATCATAGTTAGGTGCATTTGCGGGATCCTCAAGCTCTAATCCTTCATGACTGATGTGCCATAGGTTTCTGTCACGGCTGTAGCTGTTGTCTGCCGAGAAAGGAAGGTCGATGCCGTGCTTCTTGCAGTACTCGATCTCTTCCTCACGTGAACTCATGCCCCATTTGTCTGTCATTCTCCAGGGAGCGATGATCTTGATATCGGGTGCAAGCGCCTTGATACCAAGCTCGAAACGTACCTGATCGTTACCCTTACCGGTTGCACCGTGGCAGATAGCTGTAGCGCCCTCTTTACGAGCGATCTCTACAAGTTTCTTTGCGATAAGCGGTCTTGCCATGGAAGTACCGAGCAGATACTTATGCTCATAAACTGCTCCTGCCTTTACACAGGGCATAATATAATCATCTACGAATTCTTCTGTAAGATGCTCGATATAAAGCTTTTCAGCTCCTGAAAGCTTTGCTCTCTCCTCGAGTCCGTCAAGCTCGCTCTCCTGTCCTACATCGATACAGCAGCAAACTACATCGTAGTCAAAATTTTCCTTAAGCCACGGAATGATAGCTGTGGTATCAAGTCCGCCTGAGTACGCTAAGATTACTTTCTCTTTCATGTTACCTGTTCTCCTTTATGATTTGTTTATAATTATACATTCTGACTGCTTGTTTATGAATATACACCCATAAAATGCATTTGTCAAGTGTATTTTTATACATTTTAATGATTTTTTATGCATATTTTTAATACATTTTAGGTGAGGTTCCCTTCGAGAACAAATCCCTTGGCATGATAATCTGCTCTGAATCATAGTTCTTGTATAGTTTGAGTGCTATGAAACCTGCCATAGCAACTATGGCCAGTACACAGATCACCATTATGACAGTCTGAGGGATATCTGTGCCGTCAAGATTCTCGAATTTCTCAATTGAACCGGGAATGGTGAGAAGTCCTCTTAATACTACAGCTATCCAGTAATACTGTATAGTACTCTTCTTTGCTGCATAAAATACAATGATCGATGCAAAGATATGAAACACAAAGAACAGTATATATCTGAGTGCCTGAAGAAATAACTGTACTACCGTAATACTGGTTAAATATTCAATATTTTTGTCTAAGTCAACACCATCTATATCTGAGTATATTTCCTTTAAGCCCTCAACTCCTTTTTCATTTAAGGCCGTAGCAAATATAATGAAGACCACTATGGACAGTGCATTCATAAACAATATGTCGAGTCCGGCATGTCCCAATCCGTACATCAAAGCTGTATCTTTTTTATCATAGTTTACCAGGATTTTTTTGAATGCTACGAATATACCCAGTTCCTCAAGTATACCGACTACTATCGCATAATATGCAGAATAAGAAATAACATTACTGTTCAAAAATGCAGAAGTAGGTCTTCCCTGATTCAGGAATATGGTATGTACAAAGGTCGGACATACTATTGCAAATGTGAAATATACCAACAAGCCTAATAAAAACGGGATAAATTTTGTTTTTCTCCTGATCTTCAGACATATCGCTATCATCAAAGGGAATGTTAGCATCATTATCAATAAAGTATATAACGATATTACTACTGCATCGCTGACCATTTCTTTAACCTCTTTTTATCACTTTCTTCTTTATTCTTCCTGCTCTCCCATAAATACAATAGCACACATTGGTGATCCTGTATGGGCTCCGATAACCGGACCTATCTGCTGGATAATGCACTCCTTTATCTTACCGGTCTCAAGAGCTAAACCTTTTAGCTCTTCGGCAAGTTCCAGACAACTGGCATGAGCTACGATCACCCTGTGGCTTATTTCCGCCTCAGCGTACTTTGTAAATTTTCCAACCAGTTCCTTTAGAGCCTTCTTCATGCCTCTGACCTTTTCGGAAACCTTTAGTTTTCCTTCCGCATCGGTAGTAAGTATCGGATGAACGTTAAGTATCGCTCCGAGTTTTGCTTCTACGGCATTTATCCTGCCGCCGCGCTTCAGCTGCTCGAGATTTCCTACCACAAACCAGTGGCATACCTTTCTCTTTATTTTTTCGGCATACTCAGCCAGCTCTTCGAAGCCTGCTCCTGCATCCCTTTTTGCACATACCTCCTGTAGGTAATATCCTTCACCTACCGATGCACACAAAGAATCGACTACCTTTATAGTTACATCAGGATGCTTTTCCATCATCTCCTGTGCTCCGACACAAGCCGAATTATGGTTTCCGCTGAGTCCCGACGAAAAACACAGGTAAAGTATATTCTTATATCCTTCTGCAATCAGTTCCTTGTAGTAATCGGTAAATACTGTCGGCGGATTCTGTGAAGTGGATATCGGCACACCGGCATTTACTTTTTCATAAAACTCTTTGTAGTCTATGGTTTCTTCTGCGGGATTATAATAACACTCTTTTCCGTCCAATATGTATATCATTGGGATTATCCTGACATTTAATCTGTCCAGGATTTCCTTATCCAGATCAACTGTGGCATCCGATACCACTATATATTCTTGATTCATATTTACTCTTTTCCTTGTCCATTAATATTGTCTTAATCTTTTATTATGCCTATATATAAACATCAGTCAGCTTGTCATCCTGAGCGGCAGCAAAGGATGACAGATTTGGTATGATCATTGGTATATTATATTTTGAGGTTTAGGCATCATATTTCCCTGCAATTTCTTTTTTCTCTTTTTATATAAGTATATACCCATAGTCACACATGCCCCTAAGATCACCGTACCGGCTATTACTACCAGGCAGAGCATGAAAAACTCTTCCGGCAGAATGTTGATGACCGGATCAAGCCTGGCATCAAATATCCAGTCATCATTATTAAAGGCTATCTTATGAAACAGCACAAATAGTCCGTCAAAGTCTATGATCGTAACGAAAACCAGTATCATAGGGATAACTATTGATACTATGGAGCAAACCTTTAAAAATCTTATCTCTCTTTCCCTGATCCTCGATACAAAGCCTACTATCACAAATATTACAGAGATAAAGCCAGTAACATAAAAGATATTGAAAAGTACCTTACACTCCGCAAAATGCGAAAGGCCGGATACAGATGACTTTAGTGTCGGGAAATACAATTCTCCGAAATTGAATGGACAACAATAATCTATCAATGCATCATAGTTGAGGATTATCTCGTCCCTTGGCAGTCCACTGTTTGCCTCTATATCAAACCAGTCAATGCAGGCATAATACAGCGGCCTGAAATTAACTGCAATTGCGAGCCCCAGCCCTACCAGTGCCAGAAAGAAGAATATACCGAGAAGTATATCCGTCCATCTGAACGTATCTGTATCATATACATTCTTATAACTCATATTATTCTCACGCTCTTATATCAAAATTATACTTGAATTCCGGTACCTTCTCACCGCCACCCGACAGCGCCTCGACTATATTGCTGGTCTCGGTCTCCCTGACACTGAATTCTGAGGTCAGATGATAATTCTTAGCGGTCAACGCTGCTTCCAATTCTCCGAAACTGTCTTCAAGCAGGTTCTTGGCATCGTCATTATCACAGTAAAAACGAAGCTTCAAAAATCCTGACTTTAATTCCATATGTATATCCGTAGGTCCCAGATTCTTCATATCGAGATGTAAAAGCACGCTCTGAGAGTCACCCGGATCCGATTTCTTACGTCCGTTCTTAAATACATAGAGCTCTCCTCGTGTATTGCCCTCAGTCAGCTTTAAGGGCAGCTGTATATAAGGGAACACGTCATTCAGCGTATCCATAAACTTTATATTATCCATGGGCTTTGAAAGCTTCTCAGCCAGTGAGCCTTCCTTTTCCGCTATCTCGGAAAGCTTACTCAGAGCAGAATAGGTATCCTTATAAAACTCGTTTATATCCTCAGATGATGTGATATCTCCGGGTTTAAGCGTAAACTTATCTCCTAATGCCTTACCGATCAGTTTTTGGTATACCGGAGACCTGAAAAGCTCCTCCAGTCTCGCATTGTCTGCACCAAGAGCATTTTCATAAATGTTTTTAAGCACCTCTGCAGCAGTCTGATCAGGATTTATATTTCCGGCACCTTCAAAAAGACGGTTTGCCAGAGTATTCAACTCCTTCATCTCGTTTTCGGAAAGGAATGAGCCAAGAGTACTGCCGGAATTATTCTCCGATAATGATGCTGTATTGGACTGCATACTAAACTCGGTAGTGGTATTAAACGAAGTACCGTCCTCGTCCGAGCCAAAGCCGTTCATCCAGTTTGCACCGCTGCCCTCCGCGTCAGTACCGAGTTCGGCTATTATGTTCTCTACAGATGTAGTTTGTTGCATATTGAGGATTTCAGCCTCATTGACAGCTTCTGCTATGGCAGTACCTCCGGCTGCATATACAGCCTCCATACCACCCTGACCGGACGACAGCATATTTACTACGGATTCGGTCATATTGGCATTTCCTGCCTGGACTGCGGCCTCTGCAGTATTTTCCGCTACAGTCCCCGCTAAATTCTGTGCTGCCGCATTATTCTGCAGCACAGCAGCATCCTCGGGCACACCCGTACCTGTCAGCATCTCGAGTACGCCTAAGTTAACCATCACGGATCCGTTCTCAGCCTCACCTGCCAGATACTCCATCAATGAGTCCACGGCATCCGATATCTGCAGAGTCAGATTCTGTTCATTATTTATATAGGCCTGCAGCTGAGCCGCCGTAAAGTGGTTTACAGGTATATTGTTCTTATTCATTAGGAGAAGCGTAGAAACATCAGCTTCCCTGTATACATTAGCCTGAGTCATAACCCGATGCAGTGAATCCCTGTCGATGGACATCTGGTTTTCCAGCATGTCCCTGACGATCGCGGCATTCTTTTCATTTACAGGCAGTCCTGCATCCGATAAAGCCCTCTGGATGGTAGTATTAACCCCGCCGTTTACCCCGGTATTTGAATCGGGTGCCTCCAGGACATTTGCCTGAGCCGCCTGTCTTGCGGCAGCACTCTGAGAGGCAGACTGCGTCTCAGCCACCTGCCCGTCTCTACCGGTAATATTCACCTGATTATTCGGTTCATCAAGCCTTATGGGATTAATCATTCAAAAACTCCTCATCCATAAACTTTATCCTGCTGTTAACGTAACTTATCAGATTTCTGGCCCTTTTTATGGCATTCTTACCGTTCTTACTGAGATCATCCTCATATTTTTCAAGTATTGCTTCTTCTTCAAGCATGCATTCCTTTATCGGGTCCTTTTTTTCACCCTTAGGATTTGTACGGAGCTCCTTCCACCTCTCTGAAACCATATCATGGAACCACTCCTGCTTCATGAGTATGATATACCAGGGGTTAGACCTTTCCTCATAGGTCTTGGCAAACTCCTCTGTATTAAACACAGCTGCATAAAGTCCGCTGCTGGATCCTCCATATGCCCACTCAAAATCCCATGGACATGTAAATGTAAGCCTCGAATCCTCACTTTCCGGATCAAAATCGGCATACATATAGAAGCTGCCTTCGCCTACATCCACATTCTTCGTTATCTCATGTACGAGATACATATCAACAACCGACTCGAGATTCATGGCTTTGTCTATTACAATCTTTGCGGGATCTATCGGATTGCCTTCCTCGTCAGTCTGATTCAGAAGTTTCTTCTTAGCCTTAACCAGATTGTAGTTTTCATCAAAAACATAATACTTCTGATGCTCGCAGGCTTCGTACACTATTTTGAAAACATTGTTAATATAGTTCTTAATGAACTTCTTCTGTTCATCGGAATAAACATCACTCTTTATCGAATAAACAACACTCTTTATTTTCTTAGTCAGGCCGTTTAAGTCCGTAACGGTTGCATTCTCATAATATACCCTGAAGCACGGAGCCTCACCGTAATTGTCAATCTCTACCAGATATCCGATATCAGTCCCGGTATAGCCATTCTCCGGTTCGGAAATGTTTATACGGTGCTTATTTACCTGATTCTGCTCACAGAGCTCATAAATACCCTTAAACTTCCCGTTTAAATATACATGACACAGGATACCGTCCGAGCAGTAATTATCCTCATGTAATATCGTACGTCCCAGCCTGAATGCTATATCATTGGGCAGCAGACTCGCCTCAGCCTTTACCAGCACCCACTTCTTGCATTTTGCCTCATCGTTGAGGCCGAACATATTGGTCTTAGATTCAAACTTTATCTTGTATGGTACCTGATTGGCCCTGATCATGGCTACATTGCCGCCGTATGCTGTAGAGTTTCCGCGCACCCTGATGCCCGCCGGTTCTCCGAAAAGCTTGTACTGCTTAATACTGTTGGCTGTATAAACCTGGCAATTTACATAGTCCTCACGGGATACTACCTCAGCTCCGCCCTCGGTGTATATGAGCACAGTAGGTATAATAGTCTCGGATTCCAGTTTCTTAATATACTTCTTTATCTGCTTTTCTGTATAAAGTAAGGCTGTCGGATCACCTTCGTTTGTTTTTTTACCATTGTCTCCGGTATTTTCTGTCTGTCCGGCAGCGTTATCGGTATTCTTTGATTCCGGCTTTTCGGTTTTCGAAGATTTTTCCGTGCTGTCACCCTCAGGAGATATAAAACTGACTCCGGTATCCTGGGGCTTGTAAAGACTGTCAGCCTTTACTTCTTTATCATATGGCAGAAAAGCTATCAACACGAGTCCAAGGAGCAACCCCAGTCCCATCAATATGCTTTTACTCTTGTTTAACATTTTATGAATATATCCCTTTCTATTCACTAAATTCATATAATAACACATAATTTGGATTTAGTAAAGATAAAAGTCATCTGTGGGTTATTTAGTAATATTACTAAAAATAATCTAATATCGTATTATCTCTTGAAAAATCACCCTGCAAATGCTAATATGACATCTGGATATATAAATATTTGCTTTGCCTTTCAACCAAAGCAAATAATCTTAACAAATATAGGAGGGAACGATGAAATTTAAGAAACTTTGGGCGATGTTAGTAGTCTTCTCACTGATAGCCTCACTTATCATCCCCGCAGAAAACGTTATTGCCGCTACAAGCAATGAACCCCAGGAAGGCGATGTGGCGTACTGGGAACAGGTAATCCGTACCGGCGATCTGGATGCTATCTACAATACCCAAACAAATGATGAACTCGCTGACAATCTCTATACCGATATCAGCGATAAAAGAGAGCCCGGCAAGCCTTCAGAAAACATCAACTATGTAGTCGTATCGGATTATGATTACGTATCAAACTCTTATTACGATTTTAACGAAGTCTCAGGCGACTATTATGTAACACCTACTCCTACCTACTATGACGAGGTATCAAACGATTATTATGTAACTCCTACCCCTACATATTATGAAGAGGTGTCAAACGACTATTACGTAACACCGGTGCCTACAGCAACACCTGTACCAACAGCTACACCGGTGCCCACAGTAAAGCCCACACCTTATCCAAATCCTACATATGTACCGGTAACAAGACCCGACCCTTCAGGAAATATCTATGTTACCCCTGAAGTTAAGACTCCTCAGAAGGTCAGCTTTAACGTAGACCTCGAGGTTGGCAGACTTGCACACATCAAGCCGCAGCAGGCTATGAACCATTCAAAGACCTCATCCAACACAGCAGTACTTAACGAGCCAAGACTTGCTACCGGCTCTTTTAATGCAGAATATGAGGCACGTGCAAACAAGCCCGGCAATGCAACACTTACCTTCTACAATCAGACAGAGCAGTTCACCGAGGAGTGGAATGTAAATGTATACTGCCGTCCTCTTGATTTTGAAAAGACAGAATATGTAGTAGAAAAGAAAGCAGGCAAGAACGGATATATCACCCTCTTCCTCAAGTATTTTGAGTACGAGTTTGAATATGCATACGCATTTGAATGGAGCAGTTCGGATAAGAGTGTTGCTTATCTTGCAGGCGGCGATCAGTTATCAACCTTCGCCCGTTTCTGCGTAGTAAAGCCCGGCGTAACCATCATCACAGTAAAGGATAAGTATGGTAACTCTTCACAGTGTGCTCTTATCGTAAAGGATGCAGAGATAGCACAGGCAACCCCTGAACCCACTCCCAAGCCTACAGCAACTCCCAAGCCCACTGCTACACCCGAGCCTACAGCTGAACCTACAGCAACACCCAAGCCTACCAAGACACCTAAAGCTACACCTACTCCTACTGCAGAGCCTACAGCAACTCCTAAGCCTACCAAAACTCCTAAGGCTACACCTACTCCTACCGAGGAGCCTTTAGCTGACGGCATCACAGAGAAGCAGATAAAGCAGATGGTCAAGGAATCCACTATAGACCTCAAGGTCACCAGTTCCGGCGGAAAGCTCACACTTGACTGGGATTCCGACTCGGAGAACGATATCGTTTCAGAGCTCTTCCTTGACGGTTACCAGGTACAGGTAAAAGGTGCCGGATTCAAAAAATTCACAACCATTAAAACCATAAAGGATGCTAAAAAAGTTACCTTTAATTTCAAAGACGGTGTAAACAAGAAGAAGTATACCTTCCGTGTCAGAGGATATCATATAAACCATGAGACAGGAAAGAAAGTATATACCAAGTGGTCATACACTGTAAAAGCAAAATTTAAGCAAAAGAGTGTAAAGAAATAAATAATTTGATCAATATAAAAAGATGGGCTTGTTTGTCAGGCCCATCTCTTTTTTTGCAATCAAATTATTTTTAAATATTCTGCTTCTCTCTGTCAATACGGAACTGTACCGCATTCTTTAAATACTCTAAATAAGCCTCATCCGAGCACATCGACTTTCCGGGGGCATCGCTTATCTTTGCGACAGGTCTGCCGTTTACGTACTGCAGCTTGATAACGATATTCAGCGCATCCTCGTTTGTATCGTTCGATACGAAGGTACCTATACCGAAGCTGACCTTTGTTCTGTCCTTGAAATACTCATATAATGCCTGAGCCCTGTCAAAGTCAAGGCTGTCACTAAAGAGCAGCACCTTTGTCTTGGGATCTACACCGTATTTCTTGTAGTGAGCGATGATCTTCTCACCCCACTCGTAAGGATCACCTGAGTCATGACGCACACCTGTGTAGTTGTTTACCATGGACCTGTCAAAGTCCATAAGGAAAAGGTCTGTGGTAATAGTATCTGTAAGAGCTGTACCGTTATCACCCTTATACTCATCATACCAGTCCTGCATAGCATAATGATTGGTATAAGCCAGGGGTATGGTATCGATGCCCTGATACATCTGTACAAACTCATGAGCAAAGGTACCGATGGGCTTAACATTGTACTTCATAGCAAGGTAAACATTTGAAGTCCCAACGCACTGCTTTGTCTCTGTGCAAAGACGTCTTACCGCCTCATCCTCCCATTCTCTCGAAAGCCTTCTGCGGCATCCGAACTCTGCAAAGCTGAAGGTATATTTACCGCTGTTAAAGTCTTCAATTTTCTGACTAAGCCTCTCCTCTGCTGCCCTGCGCAGATTGATATAGTCGTAGCTCATCCTGAAATAAACTTCGTTTACGATCTCCAGCAGATAAATCTCAAACTGCATAGCTGAGAACAGAGGTCCGTCCACCTTTAAGATAAGCTCCCCGTTGTCCTTGAGTTCTGTATAAACATAGTCCCTAATAGGATGCCAGAGCCTTAAAAATTCCACATAATCCCTCTTTATAAAACGGATGGAACGAAGGTAATCGAGCTCCTCCTTACTAAATGTAAGTGTACAGAGATAATCGATCTGCTCATTTATCTCATCAAACATTTCCTGAGTAAAAACTATGTCCTCGTTCCTGCACTTAAACATATATTCACCGATAAGATCGGGATGCTTGTGGAACATAACCTGGTTCATGTTAAACTTGTACAGATCCGTATCAAGCAGTGATACAATAATTGGATTCAGTCTCATTTTATTCTCCTTTTAGCTTACACTCTTAGCTTCTTTCAGTGTGATTCCGTTTTTACCCAGCGGTACCTCATGGTCAAGTCCGACAAACTTGCCACCCTGCTGCCAGAGTACTTCCTTTACGAAATTATACTTCTCGGTATCCCATGTTGTAAAGTCATCAAGTAACAGTCCGCCTGTGTCACCTGAGTTTGCATTCAGGCACCAGAAGGTGTGGTTCAGATGATACTTCTTGATGAGCTGTCTCATATAAGTCATCCATGTAAGGTTTGGCTCTCTCATGAAACCGCCCCACTCACCGATGAGCAGAGGTGCTATGTTCTCCTCATAGATGTAGAACCAGTTATCATGCCAGCAGTCCTTCATCAGACTGTCATAAGTGTACTTACCCTCAAACCAGGGCTGTTCATATACTGTAGGGCCATAGTCATGAGGTGAATAAACCAGTTTATCCTGGTACTTACCGAGATCAACAGGATAGTCGGCTACACCTCTTAAGTTACCGCCCCACCAGTTAAAGTAATAATCCTTATCGTTTTTAGAACTATAATCCTTATTTTTCTTAATGTCAACAGGGTAAATCTCTATACCCTCTACAAGGATCAGCACATTGGGATTCTTTGCCAGTACCTTTGCAGCAGCTGTCTCAGCCACGTATTTCCAGTTATTTGCCTTCTTTGAATCATTCCAGATAGCGGCACCGTCGCCCTCGTAAGGCTTTCCGTGAGGCTCATTCTTTAAGTCAAATGCGATAATGGTATCGTTATCCTTGTATCTGGCTGCCATCCATTCAAGTGCATGGTAATAATCGTTAACCTTTACCTTATCGGTATACCAGAGATTTACATTATGCCCTGAAGCATTTGTCTCAGCAGAATGGATATCAGGCATAACCTTGATACCGTTCTCCTCAGCCAGTGCTAAGAAATAATCAAATATCTCCAGACTGTTCATACTGTTAAGCTCAGTATTGTAAGCATTGTTGTAATTTGCCCTCGGATACTCTCCTGCTGCCCACTGGTTGATGAGCTCAGCAGATATCGGAACTCTTATCAGGTTAAAGCCGTGGTCGGCTATAGCCTTTACTGTAGGTGCCAGCTGACTGTTCCAGAGGCCGTCAAAGGTATTTGTACCTGTATTGTACCCAAACCAGTTAAGACCTGTGAGCCATACCTTCTTACCGTCCTTATCCAGGATATTCTTACCGTCGGTATGCAGCCAGTCATCACCCTTTTTACCCTTGGTGTTTTCTTTTATCTCATCTATCAGATCCTGGCCTTGCTTATCAGAACCGGAACCATTTCCGCCGTCATTGCCTGAACCACCGTTATTTCCGCCGTTACCACCCTTATCCTCATTCTTGAGACCGGGATCATTCTGATCAACCTTGCCACTGACTATCGTCATAGCCTTGCCGTTAAGCTTAGCGGACTTGATATTTACCTTGCTGGCTGAAGTACCGAGGTTGCAACCGATAACTACCGTACCACCTGCGTAGATATCACTGTTGTATCCTGCATCTGTTACAGTTAGTGTAGTTTTATCGGTACTAAAGGTACCGTTCCAGCCGCTGACAGATGCCAGCCCCTCAATATCCATTACGAGCTTCCAGCCGTTTACTGCTTTATCGGTATCATTGGTAATACCAAACTGTACACCAAACATATTTGTACTGCCGTCAGCCCAGGAGTTATCAACCGTATAGGTCAGAATATAACCGCCCTTGTCGTCTGATTTCTTATCATCCGATTTCTTGTCATCGTTTTTATCAGAATTATCTGAATTATCTTCAACAGTATCTACATCAGAATTATCGACATCATTACTGTCACCATCGTCGTTATTTTCAGCATCACCGGTATTATCGTTATTATCGCTATCGCCACTGTTATCGTCTGTGGTATCTACATCTTCTTTATCACCGGTATTATCGTTTTTACCACTATTGTCATCTACTGGATCAACATTATCAGTATCATCGGTATTCCTAGCATCTGATTTGTCAGTGTCATCGGTATCAACTGAGTCCTCCTTATCATTATTATTTGTAACTTCTTCATCTACTGACGAATCATTCTTCCCGGAGTCAGTTTCATCGACGCTTCCGATATTATCCTGATCATCTGATACAATATTATCTTTGTTTTCAGTCTGAGTATCGGAATCGCTATTCTTTTCATCAACCTGTGTAGTATTTCCGGAGTTGTCTACTACGGTACCTACCGGATCAGAGGATACCTGCTTATCATTATCCTTCTTCCCGGAGTTTCCTATAACTACACCTATTATAATACCTATAGCAAGTACTGCTACTGCAGCTATCCCTATAATGATATACTTCTTAGTGTCTTTCTTTTCGTTTTCGTTCTTCTTGTCCATTATTGTTCCTTTCAAAAAATCATAAGGAGTTTACATGCACAGGAGGAGTCAAGACGGGTGATGTATCCGCCGTCACTGTCCCTCATTTTTCCAACGCAGTAGACGTTCCCTTACCGGTACTGATCTTTTTAATCCACTTTCCGCTCCTGAGTCTTATCACGCACCATATAGTCTTTGTGATCTGATCCAGCTTCAGGAAGAAATAAACCCAGAACACATCGAGATGAAGTACATAACCTGCCACATAGCCCAGCGGTATGGACAGAGCCCAAAGGAAAATATTATCGGCAATCATCAGCATCTTTGTGTCACCGCCTCCGCGGAGTACACCCTTGGTCATGATACTGTTGGTAGCCTGGAAGACTATGATCAGACTGATTGCGTTCATCAGATCTCTGGCAATACTCTTTACCTCTTCACCTGCACCTGTATAACTATTGATGATAGGATTGCAGATGATCATCAGGATACCGGCTGATATGGCACCGAGTGCAAAGCCCAGTCCCAAGAACAGCCAGCCCTGCTCCTGAGTCTTCTCTTTACCATCACTACCCAATGTCTGACCAGTGACTATAGCACCGGCCTGGCATACACCCTGTATCATAACAGTACTCAACTGCTGAGTAGTTGCGGTTATAGAATTTGCAGCTGCAAACGGGTCACTCAGCTTACCTATAACACTGGCCACGGTACTGTTACCTATAGCCAGGATACCGTCACTGATAAGCACAGGTATGCATATTCTGAAATACTCGCCTATAAGGTTACGGGTCTTCAGCAGCATATCCTTTATCTTAAAGCCGATCTTCTTATCCACAAACAGGAAATAGATCATGATACATGCAGCCTCAAATATTCTCGCGATAAGAGTACCGAGAGCCGCACCCTGTTCCTCCATTCTGGGAGCGCCGAAGTGACCAAAGATAAATGTATAGTTGGCACCCATATTTACAAAGAAAGCACCAATTGATACAAACATCGGAAGCTTAACCTGTCCCACGCTCCTCAGAACTATGGTAGTAACCAGTGAAACGCCCAGGAAGAAGTATGTGGGTATAGAATACTTAAAATAATTAGCACCAAACTCCATGATGACCGGATTGTCCGTATATATCGACATAATGGCCTTTGGAGCAACAGCCGTGATAATTGCAAAAACTGCAGCCAAACCAATAGTCAGTCTCAACATCAGAGTTACAGTCTGCTTTAATGCATGTTCGGCTTCCTCTTTATTTCCATTCACGGCATTTTTCATACCCCAGTATCGTGAAACCAGTACGGATGCACCCATACCGAGGCCCATACACAGGATATGATATATACCTATAAACACATTCGCCTGAGCAACTGCCGTGATTTTCTCGTCCTGCAACTGGCCTACCATGATATTGTCCAGCATGTTTACGCCTGTGGTTATCAAACTCTGGAACGCTATCGGCAGGGCAAGTTTAAAGACTCTTCCGTAAAAAACACGGTCTTTCTTATATAACTTCATTATATGATTTTCTCTCCCACTTATATCTCCATAAAATACCAATTTATCATTCTATCAAAAAAGAAAGGAAAGGTCAATCACTATTTTTCCATATAAAAAAGTTGCACAAAATGTCTGCTGTTTTTTTGTGCAACTTTACTTTTTAGTATTTATTATTTTGGGTAACGTTCCCATTATATCAGCTTAACTACCATGATTTCGCCACTATAATAGTCTGATATATTCTCTCCTATCACTTCTCCGCACATATACAGGGGTACACAGGGCGGACAAGTCAGAACCGGACTGGCAAGGATCCTGCCGATACTGTCTTTTACCATTACAGCCTCTGATGGAGCCATCATGGCCTCCTTTGGGCTCATCTTACGTTCAGGAGCAAGGAGTCTGCTATGAATTTTTAACTCGTCCAACAAGGTAGCCTCACCTAACTCCTCGGATACCTTCGTTTCTCTTTCTGCACATGGACTAACACCTTCTTCTATATGCACACTAGTTAAATTCCTTTTGATTATCCTTAAAAGCTCATCCTCTACAGCCTTATAATCCTCTTCTGTATTCATTGGGCTAAACATGAAGACTATATGATCCTTATCATGATATTCCACATATATATTATGCTCAGCCAGATCTTCTGCCACCTTATTACCGTCAAGTATTCCTGAGAACATAATCGTAAGTTTGAGGGGTTCGTTGCCTATTATGGCTAGACCTAACTTTTTATCATGATTATATACCTTTAAAGACTCGTCATATACATTCGGAATTACAAAATATCCTAATGATTTTTTAATTTTATCAACACGTTCCGCAGCTAACCTGTATACTTTTCCCTGTTTTGCGGTCTTCTCCAAATATTCATTGCATAGGTCGAGTGACTGCAGTATCAGATAGGATGGACTGGTAGATGCAAAAGCAGACAGTGCCTTGCGTATATCACTGTCTGTATAAATCTTGCGACACCTGTCCGAGATATGCAGATACGCTCCTCCTGTCAGTACCGGCAAGGTCTTATGCGCTGATGAGCTGCACATATCGGCTCCCAGATCTATAGGGAACAAGGACTGCTCCAAAAACTTCAGGTACGCACCGTGTGCATTATCTACCAGCAGCAGCATCCCATATCTGTGGCAGGTCTCGGCCAGTTCTGATATATTGAGCATATTTCCGAGATAGTCAGGACTTGTAACATACAGGGCATCATAAACACACTTTTTTCTTGTATGCTCAGTCAAATTATCGACAATACTATCCGCTGCCGGTATATAATTTTCTATATCCTGTCCGGTAACAGTACAGCTCTCATATGACTCTTCTCTCAATGGCATTATCCAATCCACATCTATATCAAGCAATGCCGCTGCATTTACAAATGTGGAGTGAGCATTCCTGCCGGCCAAAATTCTCGGTTTTCTGCCCTCCTGCACAGCCGTCTTCTTTATCATAAACAGCATAGCCCTGATGCAAAGTGATGACCCTTCAGCCGAGTAGTATGTCGGGCACCCAAACATCCTGCTCGCATTCTGCTCGCTCTCTGCTATGATACCACCAGGTGCCGACAGATAGTCTGCACCGTCTATCTCAGTGATATCATACTTATATATGTCTGAGAAGCGCCCATACGGGCCCCTGCCCTTATGCCCGGGCATATGTACCCTTACAGGCTTGTTTTTTATGTATTTTTCTACAAAATCTATGATAGGTGTTTTCATAAAACAATTAATCTTTTTGATGTTATATATTTATTCCATGCTCCTGGCCACCTCTACTGCAATGGCACATTCAAGTCTCTTTTTAAAAAGCTTGCA
>JAEEGJ010004177.1_pt1 | contig 50223 bp, 44 predicted proteins | sample 8958761 | NCBI WGS metagenome assembly JAEEGJ01 (sample SAMN16246546, study PRJNA631951) | gut metagenome | biome: gut microbiome; feature: rumen; material: RS-attached | host: Bos | place: Iran: Karaj | collected 2018-10
TGAAAAGCCACCATCAACAGAATCATGATGCATTTCAAGAAGTCCAGCTCGTCTAGACGTTTCTTAACCCGAGTATTCATTATTTTCTTTTATGTTGCAAACATACAAATCTTTCATTACATTTGCGGCATAAAAAAACATTTTTTTCTATGAAAAAGCTATTTCTCCTTCTATTCCTGATACCCCTATTTGCCTCGGCACAATCCGTCCGCATCGGCGACATTCTATGCACTGACGGAACCACCGTAAATCCAACCGACTTCCCTAGCTCAGGCAAAGTTGCAGAAGGCATCGTATTCTTTATCGACAATTCCGGACAAAACGGATGGGCTGTCAACCTACATCGTGACGCTATTGACATCGATTGGATCAACCCTGACTATTATGAGGTGGGTTACGACATCCCACAGCTACCGAATTGCGACAACTCAATAAAAGGCCTATTCGATCTCGACGGTTACAGCAACACAGCTATCATTCGCATGACCGGCGGTCCTGAATGGTACCCGGCCGCATGGTGTGTCGACTTCGACAACGGATGGTATCTTCCCGCAGCCGGACAGATGAGATGGTTGCTCGCATACGTCAAAGAAATGAATGAATCACTCGCTGTTGTCAACGGAGAGCCATTCCAACTACCTTATCCTGACTGGCATTGGACATCGACCGAAATGAGCGAATACCATTCAAAAATCGTTTCAAGAATTGGCACCGTTTCAGACTACATGAAATGGAATTATCTTGACGAATACAATATAGGCGTTAGAAGTGTTAAAGACTTTAGCTGCAACAGTACCTCCACATACAAGGTCGGTGATGTACTCACCGCCCCAGACGGACAAAAAGGTGTCGTGTTCTACGTGTCTCCCGATGACAACTCCTACTGGTTGGTGGCCTTAAACGACCTGCCTCAACAGTATAGCTGGGGACCCGATACCGACATACCCAATCTTGACAATATCGGAGAAGAATGGTATAGACTGCACAGCGAACAGAACGGATACGAAGCCACCAAGGCAATGCTAGACGCTCAAGGCGACAATCCCATGTACGCATCTAGCCATTTGGATCTCGCCAACGGATGGCATATTCCTTCATCAGGACAACTATCCAAACTGTACGCTTCACTGCCATTCATCCAATACAGCCTGATACAAAACGGGGGCAGCATGCCTTACAAACAATATTGGTGCAGCACTGAATGCTCCAGTGAAGTCGCATGGACACTTGACTTCGGAGTGATACCCAATCGTGCGGGACGATTGGCGCAACAGAACAAAAGTCAAGCGTTCTCTGTACGGCCCGTGTGGTGTTCAAACATCCTCATCAATCACGACCACGAGCCTGGAATCAAGATTTTCCCCAATCCAAACTATGGCAAATTCAACATCCAGCTTTACGGCCTTGAAGGAACAACTATACTCGAGGTACACGACTACCTTGGACAACTCATCGACCGCTTCGAGGTCCAAAGTGCCCTCAACGGCATGACCATCCCCTACTCCCTTAGCGGAAAAGCCGCAGGAGTTTATCTCATTAGCATCACCAATGGACATGAACATTACTATAAAAAAGTGGTAAAAGACTATGCTGGTAGTTACGGCAGGATTCATTATTGACAATTGTAGACAAAAAATAGTCTTATATGAAAAAAATCTTTTTCCTTTTGCTTGTCACACTCATACCAGCGCTCACGCTGGCCCAATCGGTCCGTATAGGCGACTTCCTGTGCGTGCAGGGAACCGACACCATCACCGTGCATCCCGAGGATTATTCCGATGGTGCCATCGGCGTTGTGTTCTATGTTGACGAAACCGGACAACACGGATGGGCGATTCACCCTGGGATCGAAGCCGTGGGTATCTACTGGTCCTATCAGACCGAGTTACCTTGGGGTCTGACTGGATGGCAATCCATCCGCGAAGCCATCTACGACCTCGACGGGTACGACAACACCGGATTTCTGCGAATGGCCTCCCTCAACGACCACAATATCTATCCAGGCGCCTGGGTGGTCGATTACGAAAACGGCTGGTACTGGCCCTCCCTCGGCCAGCTGAACATCCTTTACGGTAGCGCCCCCATCGTCAACCAATCGCTCCAAATCATCGAAGGCGAACTCATGCAAGGCGCTTGGGTCTATTGGTCGTCTTCGGTTTATGGATTCGACAACGACTGCGCCATTTATCTTGCCTATACCGGCACCATGGGTGCCGTGGTAAAAACGCGTGATTACCTGGGAGACAAACCCATTTGCGTCCGTAGCATCAGGAATTTCTAAAACCGAAGGCCATGAAAAGAATCTTTTTAACCCTTTTGATCAGCCTATCAACGGCATTTGCCTTATCCGCTCAAGAGTATCATCTAGGTCAGGTGGTCACCAACCCCGATGGCAGCCAAGGCGTGGTGTTCTACCTCAACGAAGATAACACCTCAGGATGGATGGTGGCCTTGCATGACGCCGCATCCATTTGTCCTTGGGGACCTATTGGAGACATCGATGGTCTCGACAATGTCGCTCCAGTTAATTCCGACTTCCTGTCGACAGTATTCCTCGACTATGACGGTTTCGACCACACACAAAAAATCAGGACATTTTGTGAAAACACCAATTACTACAACCCTTGCGCCGCCAATGTGATGGACTTTGACAACGGATGGTACCTGCCTTCTGCAGGACAGCTGAAATGGCTCTATGTAAACGCCATTTTCTACGAACAAGCACTGAAAGAGGTAGGCGAAGTCATGGGATTGAAGACCTATTGGTCAAGTTCCGTGCAAACCGACGGAAAGGCCTGGGGAGTCATGTTCGGAGCCCCCTATCCCATGGAACACTGGGCTTGGAATGCTGGTTTTACTGCCATCAACAGGGAATCAATACTGGACGACTCCGGTCTAGGCTATGCCGTCCGCGCCATCCGCAACCTCGACTTCTCTCCCCTGCCGATAATCGGGCTCTTGCAAACTCCAGCCAACATCTGTGACGAAGGTCCCTTGGAGTTGGTAACCCCTCATCTGAGCAACACTGACAGTTTCGGATGGGAGATCGCCCAGGACGAATCATTCGCCAACCCCGTCGCCTACACCGGACAAAGCTTGGACACCACCTACAACGGATGGTATCTGCGCCTGTGGGCCTCCAACGAAGAAGGAAGCAGGTTTAGCAACACCGTTCAGATATCGGTTTTCGAGTCAACCGAGAGCCTTACCAAGATCTCGGCCTGCGACCCCTACACTTGGAACGACACCACCTATACCGAAAGCGGCATCTACCAACGGGTCTTCACCTCTATTCATGGTTGCGACAGCATCGCCACACTGCAGTTGCGCATCGGAGAGGGACCCGAAGTCAGCGAGATACAAGGTCCCGAGGGCATCTATTACCACGTCAACGAACTCCAAACCTACAGCATCGACAGTGTCCCTGACGCTTTCGGATACGAGTGGCGTATCGACAATGCCAACTGGCCCCTCTCCTACGAACCCGACTCTCCGCAATGTGACGTGGGCGTCTATACCAAAGGCACCGCCACACTCACTGTGAGAGTTTACAACATGTGCGGCTTCACCGAAAAGTCCATACTTATCCACCATGACCTCGAGCCCGGCATCAAAATCTACCCCAACCCCAACAACGGCAAATTCGACATTGAACTGTTCGGCCTTGAAGGCAGGACACTCATCGAAGTGCATAACTATCTGGGGCAGCTCATCGACCGTATCGAGGTCCAAAGCATTCTCAACGGACTCACCGTTCCCTACTCGCTCAGTGGAAAGGTTGCGGGGGTGTATGTCATTACCATCACCAACGGTTACGAACATTACAATAAAAAGGTAATCAAGGAATCAGGCGGCAGCTACGGGATAACCCATTATTAAACACCGTCACTTTTTGGTTTTAACAACCTGCAACACCTTATCAATCAAGTCGTTGACTGACTTCGACACCTTCAACTTGTAAATGGCGGTCAAACCCACAAGCAAGAACAAGACCGACTTCAAGGCGGCATCGATGAAAAGCCCTATCACAGGTTTTCCAAACAGATTGGCAAACCAAGGCGTCAGCAAAGATGACCAAACCCAGTTGAGGCCAAACAAAGCCATGACGACCAGCAACACTGGCAACATCTGGCCCGAAAAAGGCTGAACCCCTATTTTCCACTTGATGAATGCCATCAGCAGAACGAAATATACGAGATACGACAACATGGAGGCCACGGCTCCTCCATTGATGTCCCAACGAGGCACCAGCCAATGGTTCAGCAACACCGACATCGTGGCCAACAGCACGGTGAAGATCAGTGAATAATAATAGTATTTCGAATAGCTGAGTACCGTGGTGGTCACTGCCAGTGTGGAATAGATGAGCCTTCCCATCGAAAGGAACAGCACCGCCCACTTGCCCAAACGATAAACATCGCCGTTGGGCAACAACTCAAAGATGAAATCGATATTAATCCAAATCAGCAGGAACACGAACAACCCAGCAATGAACTGATGCAGTGCCACGCTCTTGCACAGGCTGTCAGCTTGCGCCACATCTTCCTTAGCCATGGCATCGGAAACATGAGGCCTCGAGATGGCCCCCAACGAACGATAGGGCATCTCCACCAAAGCCGCGATGTTGGTGGCGATGGTAAACACACCCGCCAAGCGGAAGCCCGTCACCCCCGCCACAAAGAACTTGCTCAACATCGGAATCACATTGCCAGCCAAGGCTGCTGTGATCATGAACAATGTATAGAAAAGAAAATCACGCCGCAACTGAGCCGACACATAATGACGCTCGATTTTGAAGGAAACCCTTTTAAGCGACAGAAGGTAAACCACATTAATCAGGGTGGCCAAACCATAAAAAACGCAGAATCCGACGATGACCCCATCGAAACCAATGACCTTGTAGAAATAAAGGAGATATACCACCAACGTGGCAACCCTCAGGCCTACCTCACGGATAAACTTGGGTAGAACGATACGTAGCAAAAGGTTGCTGTTGGTCTCGAACACCGAGATATAAAGCATGAAAAATGCCAACGGCACAACAAAGATCACATATCTTGAGAACAGCTCCGAGCCCACTTCGGAATCCTTGGTGAAGAATTCAACAATGGAATCCTTAAACAAAAAGAAGGCTAGCAGGAAGATTGCGAATCCCACAAGTGGAACCAGCAATGTCCAACCGAAAAACCCATGGTCGCGATGCTCCTCGTCCTTGAAGAAAGGATAGTACCGCATCGCCGACGAGTTGGTCCCCAGTTGAGCCAATCCGCCAAACAAAAGCGAGCATTGCAGCAGGATGTCAATCAACCCAATCTGTTCAGGCTGCAGCGCCTTGGTCTGAATGAAAAACGTAGTGACGATACCTACCGCCACCCCGATATAGGTGGCCAGGGTCCCCTTGATACTCTGCCGCGCTACGATTCCCATGACAAAACTATTCTGATATCTTTTCGGACGCAATCACTCCCCTCATCGAATCGGCCTCCAAACTCTGCTGGTCGGCAGCACGCATTTCCTGCTTCAAGAAGCCTTGATAAGCGCTGATAATCAGCTCACTGTCTTTGATCTCCTCCTCCAAGTCGTGGATCAGCATCTCCTTCTCTTGGACATCCTTCCTAAGACTTTCAATCCTCCGGGTACGATGCTCTATAGCCTGCTCCTGGCTCTGTATCGACTTCCGCAGATAATCAATCACAATCTGCTTCTTACGGGTGTTGTCCTCCGAAACACTCAGCTTGTCGACCTTCCGCCGGATACCAGAATTCAGGTCGTTACCCGTCAAAATCAAGATGGCCACAATCCATATCCACAACAGAAGTATAATTAATGTACCGATGGACCCATACAAAGCATTGTATCGTGAAAAATTAGATATATAAGTATTGAATCCAATAGTACCTACCACAAATAAGGTTGTCGCCAGTATGGTACCAGGGCTGAAGATGACAAACTCACGGTACTTTTTCCCGTTGCGTCTGGGGCGTTTCAGCTGTTTACGGTAATGCTCGTTGAAACGCACGTTGCCGAAATAATATAGGATGGCGATGCCGAAACACAACGCGAAGACTGCCACAATCCATCGCAACACGCTGAAGAGGTAGAACAAAAACTTACCTTCGGTGATGATCTCGTTGGTAGCCAGCAACTTCAAGGCCATACCACCCAGGGAAATCAGCAGGATGGACAGCATGATCAACGCACCTATGATAATCAGCATGAGGATGGCGAATATGCGTTGTATGATCCAACCTTTCAGGGTCAAACCCTTATCGGACACGTAGTTGGCATAAACATTTCGGAATCCGTTGAAGAAGGCCACGATGCCGCTCGATCCGAAGACCACACAGAGCAAGATACTGATGGAAAGCAATCCCTCGTGCGGCTGGTTCATGATGCCGTCGATGGTATCCGTCACAAAATCAAGCGTTCCCGAAGGAATCAGGAAGTCCTTGATAAGCATCATCACCCGTTCATAGAGATGAGGTATGGGGATGTAGGGGATCAGCGTGAAGAAGAATAGCAGCAGCGGGAACAACGCCACAAAGAAGTTGAACGCCACGCCTGCCGCCCGGTCGATGGTACGGCCCTTGGTGAAGAGCTTGATGAAGTCGGTGACCACGTCAAGCAAAGGCAGTCTCGTTCCGGGGAAACGCACCACCTTCAAGAAGTTGTCCTCCTTGTGGTACCACTCGCGCAGCGCATCGTATTTTCTTTTGACCCACATAAACCTATTTTGATATGACTTGCAAAATTAAAAAAAAACTAACTTTGCAAGCAAAAAATCAAGCTATGGCAGAAGAAACCATCTCCCACGAGGGAGTGATCACCAAGATTTCCGACACCGAGTTGGAGATTAAGATAATAGCGCAAAGTGCTTGCGCCGCCTGTCACGCCAAAAGCGCCTGCGGCATGGGCGAACAAGCCGAGAAGATCCTCACCGTGCCCAGACCCAAAGGACAGGAGTACCATCTGTTACAGAAGGTCAATGTCATTATGGCCATCAACCAGGGCAACAAGGCCGCTGTGTTGGCCTATCTCATCCCCATCGTCCTTTTGTTAGCGGTTTTGTTCGTCTGCCTCGGCCTCGGTTTGGGCGAGGGATGGTCGGCACTCATCAGCATCGTCGCACTAGTTCCTTATTACACAATACTTTATTTTCAACGTGACAAATTGAAGCGCCGTTTTGAATATCGTATTGAATAAATTCTTATTTTTGCAAGTTGCAAAATTGAAAACAAACATAAAATCCTTTACTAATGAGTAACACTTTACTTATTTCATTACTGGTCCTCGGCGTCCTTGGCGCTGTGTTGGCGGTGATCCTGTATTTCGTCGCCCAGAAGTTCAAGGTCGAGGAGAATCCCCTCATCGACGAGGCTGAGGCCTGTCTGCCAGGCGCCAACTGCGGCGGTTGTGGCTTTGCCGGATGCCGTGCCTTGGCAGAGGCTTGTGTGAAACAAGCCGCTGAAAAAGGCAACATCGACGGTCTGGCCTGCCCTGGCACCGACATGAACAAGGTGGCCGCCGTGCTGGGACTCACCGCCGGGACCTTCGAACCCAAGATCGCTGTGGTGCGCTGCAACGGAAGCTGTCAAAACTCACCCGCCAAGGTGCATTATGAAGGCGCTGACATCTGCGCTTTCGCCAGCACCCTCTACGCCGGCAAGGGCGGCTGCTCGAAAGGCTGCATGGGTCTTGGCGACTGCGTGAAGAAGTGTAACTTCGGCGCTTTGCACATCGACAAGGAGACCGGTCTCCCGGTTGTCGATCCCGACAAGTGCGTGGGCTGCGGCGTGTGCGCCAAGACATGTCCCCGCAACATCATCGAGATCCGTCCCCGTGGCAAGAAAGACCGCCGCGTCTATGTCTGCTGCTCCAACACCGACAAGGGCGCTCTCGTCGTCAAGAACTGCTCCGCCGGCTGCATCGGTTGCCAAAAGTGCCTCAAGACCTGCCCCTTCGACGCCATCGAGATGCGCGGCAACCTGGCTTACATCGACCCGGCCAAGTGCAAAGCCTGCGGCAAGTGCGCCGAGGTATGCCCCCGCGGCACCATCCACGCCGTCAACTTCCCGCCACGCAAGCCTAAAGAAGAACAGCCTGCCGAAACCCCGGAAGCCCAGAAAGTTGAACTCGAAAAACCCGTTAACGCATGAATCCCATAAAGACCTTTAAAAGGGGCGGCGTCCATCCCGAGGAAAACAAAATCTCGGCCGACCAGCCCATACAAGACTTCCCGATGCCCAAGCAAATCATCGTCCCCCTGGGACAATGCCTCGGCGCACCGGCTGAATGCATCGTCAACAAAGGCGACCGCGTGCTGACGGGACAACTCATCGGCACCGCCAAAGGCTTCGTCTCCGCCAACGTCCACTCCCCCGCCACCGGCACCGTCGCCAAAATCGACGTGGTGATGGACCATACCGGATACTACAAACCCGCCGTGTTCATCGACCGTGAGGAACAAGACGAATGGGCCCCTGGCATCATCGTCACCGACGAACTGATCACCGATATCAAACTCGACGGCAAAGCCATCGTCGACAAAGTGAAAGAATGCGGCATCGTCGGCATGGGCGGCGCCACCTTCCCCACCCACATCAAAATGATGGTGCCCGAAGGCAAAAAAGCCGAATACCTCATCGTCAACGCCGCCGAATGCGAGCCTTACCTCACCTGCGACTACCGTCTGCTCCTTGAAAAGACCAAAGAGTTCCTCATGGGCGTGAAAATCGCGATGAAAGGCGTCGGCACCGAAAAAGGCATCATCGGAATCGAGACCAACAAAATGAAAGCCATCGAGTTGCTCGACAAGACCATCAATGAAAATCCCGACCTCTACAAAGGCATCGAGGTGCAACCCCTCAAGACCAAATACCCACAAGGCGGCGAGAAACAGATCATCAAAGCCATCACCGGACGTGAGGTCCCCTCGGGGAAACTGCCTATCGATACCGGTTGCGTGGTGACCAACGTGGCTTCTACCTTCGCCATCTACGAAGCGGTCCAGAAAAACAAGCCTTTGATCGAGCGCATCCTCACCGTCACCGGCAAGTCCGTCAAGAAGCCTTCGAACTTCCGCTGCCGCTTCGGCGTGCCTGCCGACCTCCTCATCGAGGCCGCGGGCGGCATGCCTGAGGACATCACCGATGTCATCAACGGCGGCCCCATGATGGGCAAGTCGGTCTCCGTGACCAGCTTCCCCACCATGAAAGGCACCTCGGGCATCCTGCTGATGACCCTCCACGAGGCTCAAGACCGTCGCAAGACCAACTGCATCCGCTGCGGCCGCTGCGCCAAAGCATGCCCCATGGGACTGCAACCCTTCCTGCTCCATAAAGTCGCCAAACTCAACGAGTTCGACGAGACAGAGAAGAACCATATCATGGACTGCATCGAATGCGGCTCCTGCGAATACACCTGCCCAGCCAACATCCCGCTGCTCGACTACATCCGTTACGGCAAAGCCAAGACAGGGGCGATCATTAAGGCAAGAAACCAGAAATAGATAAAAGATTAGAGATTAAAGATAATAGTTTATGAATAACTTCACAATATCAGGTTCACCGCATGTGCACTCAACCGAGAACACGCAGAAAATCATGTACCGCGTGATCCTCGCCTTGATCCCCGCTCTGCTTGTGGCACTCTATTATTTCGGATGGTATGCGCTTAGACTGACCATCGTGACGGTCATCACCTGTATGCTCACAGAGTGGCTCATCCAGACTTTCCTCCTTAAAGGCTCCATGACCATCAACGACGGCTCAGCAGCCTTGACGGGTCTGCTCCTTGCTTTCAACGTGCCTGCCAACCTACCCTTATGGATGGCTGTCGTCGGCAGCATGGTCGCCATCGGCATCGGCAAGATGGCCTTCGGCGGCCTGGGCAAGAACCCCTTCAACCCCGCATTGGTAGGCCGCGTGTTCATGCTCGTGTCGTTCCCGACCGCGATGACCACATGGCCACAAGTGCAACCCATCTTCCAAAAAGGCTTCTTCGCCGACGCCATCACAGGACCTACCCCCCTGGGCATCCTCAAGGAATCGGGTGCCGGCACCCTGGCCGAGATGGGCGACATGCAATTCCTCGACATGGTGCTGGGCAACCGCGGCGGCGCCTTTGGTGAAGTCTGCGCCATCGCACTCCTCATCGGAGGCATCTACCTCATCGCCCGCAAAGTCATCGACATCACAACCCCGCTCACCATCCTGCTCACCGTGTTCGTGTTCACAGGCATCTTCTACCTCGTCGACCCGGCACAGTACATCGCACCTTGGTACCACCTCGTCTATGGCGGTCTCCTCCTCGGTGCCTTCTTCATGGCCACCGACATGGTGACTACCCCGATGACCACCACAGGCCGCATCATTTTCGGCGTAGGCGTGGGCTTGATAACCGTGGTGATCCGCCTATGGGGCGCCTACCCCGAAGGCGTGTCGTTCGCCATCCTCATCATGAACGCCTTCACACCGCTCATCAACAAGCTATGCAAACCCACCGTCTTCGGTGTCGTCAAACCCGCTAAAAAGTAAATGCCATGGCTAAGAAAAAATCATCACTCATCAATATGCTCGTCGCCCTCTTCGTCATCACGGCGATCTCGGGCGGACTGCTCGGCCTGGTCTATGGCATGACCAAAGACACCATCGCCGAAGTGGATGCCAAGAAGAACGCACAAGCCATTGCCGAGGTACTTGGCACCGACGAAAACACCCGTCTCGACACCGCTACCGTGGGCGACCTGTTCTACAACCTCGCCTACGATGCCAACGACAACCTCATAGGAGCCGCCATCAAGACCTACTCGAACTCCGGCTTCAACGGACGTATCGAACTGATGGTCGGTATCCTCGCCGATGGCACCATCAACGCCATCTCGGTGCTCTCCCAAAGCGAGACCCCAGGCTTGGGTGCCAACATGGTGCAACCCAAGTTCAAAGACCAGTTCAACGGCAAGAACCCCGCATCCTACAACCTGTCTGTCAAAAAAGACGGAGGCGACGTGGATGCCATCACCGCAGCTACCATCAGCTCACGTGCCTTCACCGGCGCTGTCAAACTGGCCTGCGACAGCTTCGAAGCCAACAAAGCTAAATTCATGAAAGGAGGACAAAACAATGAGTAACCTGAAAACCTTCACCAAAGGCCTCATCAAAGAGAACCCAATACTGGTGCTTCTGCTCGGCTGCTGCCCCACCTTGGCAACAACCACCAGCGCCATCAACGGCATGTCGATGGGCCTGGCCACCACCTTCGTCCTCATCATGTCGAACCTGGTGATCTCACTGCTTAAGAACTTCATCCCCGACAAGGTGCGTATCCCCTGCTTCATCGTCGTCATCGCCTCGTTCGTGACCATCGTACAGCTGGTGATGCAGGCCTACGTGCCGGATATCTACGAGACCCTCGGACTCTTCATCCCCCTCATCGTGGTGAACTGCATCGTGCTGGGTCGCGCCGAGGCCTTCGCCTCGAAGAACCCCGTGTGGCCCTCCATCCTCGATGGCGCCGGCATGGGTCTGGGCTTCACCCTCGCCCTCACCGTGCTGGGCTGCATCCGTGAGCTCCTCGGCAGCGGCAGCATCTTCGGACTGCGCCTCCTGCCTGAGACCGCCAACATCCTGGTCTTCATCCTGCCTCCAGGCGCTTTCATCTGCCTCGGATTCGTCATCGCTATCGTCAACCAATTCAAAAAAGAAAGTCACTAAGCCATGAAATACCTCATCATCATCCTCTCGACCATCCTGGTCAACAACGTGATCTTCTCCCAGTTCCTGGGCATCTGCCCTTTCTTGGGCACCTCAAAGAAGACTTCCACCGCTTTGGGTATGGGCGCCGCCGTCATCTTCGTGCTGACACTCGCCACCTTGGTGACTTGGCTTGTGAACCAATACCTTCTCATCCCGTTGGGCTTGGATAAGTTCATGCAGACCATCGCCTTCATCCTGATCATCGCCGCCCTCGTTCAGATGGTGGAGATCATCCTGAAGAAGATCAGTCCCTCGCTCTATACCGCCCTCGGCGTGTTCCTGCCCCTGATCACCACCAACTGCGCCGTCCTCGGCGTCTCGTTGACCGTGGTCACCAAGGAATTCAACTACGGTGGCGTGGCCCACATGCTGAGCCTCGGCGAGTCGGTCGTCTATGCCGTCGGCATCGCCCTCGGCTTCGCCCTTGCCCTCGTCATCTTCGCCGGCATCCGTGAGCACATCGACCTCATGGAACCCCCAAAGGGAATGAAAGGCACCCCCATCGCCCTCATCACCGCAGGCATCTTGGCCTTGGCGTTCATGGGATTTACGGGAATCGTTTAAACGGATAACGGAAAACGGAAAACGGAAAAGAGGTTGGCTGGTTTCAGTCAACCTCTTTTTTTTATAAAAAAGTCAACCGCATTAAAAAAATAACGCTCAGTTTCATTTTTTTTCGTATATTTGGCGTTTATAATCATAAAACGGGAAAAAGCATGAAAAACCTTTTCTTCAAAGCCTTGGCGATCGGCCTGATTTTACTGGCAATGCCGATGAAACAACAAGCGCAACAACCTGTCGTTTCCCATAACGAAACAACCATCAGTTTCGACATCACTGAGATTGACCTTTTCGACCAACGCGTCTATTTCCTTTACAACCTAGTTAACGACAACCGTTTTAATGTGGTCATTAGCGAACAAGACGGCGTCTTCAACATCAGTGCCAACCCATCATACGACGGCATGAACCTCCCAAACGCCTTCGCTGACTTCAAACAGCAAAACGCCGCATCGTTCTCAATAATGGACAAAGAAACAGCATCGGAGACTGCCATAGCGCTCAAATCGCTTCTTTCCAAGGACATGATGCAGTCGCTGATGACGGACATATACATCCAATGGAGACAAAACAACCTTTGCGCCAGTGCAGACCCATTCTGCACCGACAATGGAATGTATCAGTTCCCCGCCGGTGTGAACGCCGGATCAGGCGAGCCCGGTCCCAACTATGACTGCTTGAGCACAACGCCTAATCCCGCATGGTATTACATGAAAATGGCCAACCCTGGAGGCATGAACATCTATATGTACAGCACCCCAGGCGAAGATATTGACTTCTGCTGCTGGGGACCTTTCGATGACCCTATCTCTCCATGCCCCAATGGTTTGACTATCAACAAGAAAGTGTCTTGCAGCTACAGCCCCAACCCTACCGAGACCTGCGTCATCCCATCGAACGCACAAACTGGTCAGTATTATATCTTGGTCATCACCAACTATTCCAACCACGCCTGCAACATTACCTTTAGCAAGACCAGCGGCAGCGGCACTACCGACTGCAGCATCCTTCCTCCTTTGGTAGAAAACGGTGGCCCATACTGCGTTGGTCAAACCATCACCCTAACCGGTAATGCCCAAAGCGGTGCCACCTATAACTGGACGGGTCCTGGTGGTTGGACGGCTACGGGACAAACCGTTACCCGCCCCAACTGCACCTTGGCCATGGGCGGTGACTATACCTGCACCATCCACGTTGGCAACCAAAGCAACAGTGCCGTCACCCCGGTGCAAGTCCACGCCCAACCCATCGCAAACTTCAACTACACCACCGTCTGCCAAGGCAACCCAACCCAGTTCACCAGCACCTCCACCACCAACCCCAGCGGACAACAGATACGCAGCTACCAATGGAACTTCGGCGACGGACAAACGGGTAGCGGACAGAACGTCAGCCACACCTACGCCAACGCAGGCAACTACCCCGTCACCCTTACCGTCTCAACAGGAGGAAGCTGCACCGCCCAAAAGACCCAAAACGTCAACGTTTATGCCGTTCCTACCGCTAACGCCGGTGAAGACCAGACCGTCATCTACGATGGCGTCGCACAACTTCACGGCGCCGCAGGCCAACCCGGCACCTTCAACTACCACTGGGAACCCGCCAACAAAGTGGTGAACCCCAACGCACAAAACACCGCTACGATGCCCCTGCAACAGAGCACCACCTTCACACTCACCGTCACACACCCAGAAGGCGGATGCAGCAGCACCGACCAAGTCAGCGTCCTCGTGGAAGGCTCCAACATGACCGCCACAGCCAGTGCCTCACCCAACAGCATCTGCCAAGGTGAAAGCTCACAACTGAACGCCCAAGCGGTTGGAGGCAATGCCAACGCCTATTCCTACTCATGGTCCCCCACCATCGGCCTGAGCGACCCCAACATCGCCAACCCAATGGCTACCCCCAGCACCACCACCACCTACACCTGCCACGTGAGCGACGGCCTAAGCTCCCAGGATGTCCAAACCACCGTCACCGTCCATCAGCCAGAATTCGAAGAGATGGAACAATGGATCTGCCCTGGCGAGTCATTTACCTTCTATGGTGAAGACTACAGCGACGAAGGTGATTATCCCTACTACACCACCACCGCACAGGGCTGCGAGAAAGTCATCACCCTGCATCTGCACCACTATGAGGACTACCCCTACGCCCATACCACCACCGAATATATCTGCCCTGGAACCAGCTACAACTTTCACGGACACTATTATAACACCGCAGGCACTTACCATGAAAACCTTCATACCGTCCACGGATGCGACAGTATTGTCTGGCTTGAGCTCCATGTGTATCAGCCTAATGACACCATCATCGTCGACCCGACCATCTGCACCTCGCAGACCTACAACTTCCACGGTGTTGAATACAACCAGGACGGCGATGTCGCCTACTTCGACACTATCGACAGCCACGGATGCCTGTTGGTGGAGAAACTCGAACTCTCCGTGGGTCCGTACCAGATGCCTCCAAAAGAAGAACCACGCATCTGCGTCCCCTACGACGAGACACCTTACTTTTACTGGGACAAGACAGGCTTGACCTATACCCAAGACACCCAAGACGAGATCATCCTCCCCGACCCACAGGGCGGATGCGACATCAAATACCGACTCAACCTGAAGTTCCACCAGGAGTTCTACCAGTCAGACACGGTGACCGTTTGCGACGCCTACCAATGGCCCGTGGTCCCTGGCAGCAACTACACAAGCACCGACCACCATATCGTGAAGACCTTCCCAGGAACAGGAGGTACCGGATTCGACTGCGACAGCACCTACGTGCTCAACCTCACCGTCAACAAATCAAACAACAGCGAAGTCACCATACTGAACCAATGCGACCAATACGTTTGGAACTTTGGCTGGAACGACGAAGCATACACCCTCACTGAACCAGGCGACTACCCCAAGGTCATCCCGACCTACCAAGGATGCGACTCAACTGTCGTCATGCACCTGCAACTCGACTACACCCCTGACTTCGAACGCGTGGAAGGCAACCCCTGGGTCGTGGGCGGCTCCGAGTTCCAATACACCATCGAACGCTATTGGATCGAGACCCATCCCCAATCCACCCATGAAACCGAATGGGGCCTCTACTACCCCAACGGAGAGCCTTTCAACAAATGGGACCTCGTTCCCTATGACAACGGCGACAAGTGCCAACTCTACATCTACACCTTCGAACGCGACTCCATCGAACTCCGAGCCCACACCCGAAGCTCCGGCCTATGCGAATGCGGCGAGTTCACCCACTCGAAATGGATCCACTGCGGCTATTTCGACATCAGCGAGAACACCTCCCTGTGCGAAGCAGACATCTTCCCCAACCCCAACGACGGCACCATGACCCTTTCGTTCGACAACATGATGGGCTATGTCGATGTGAAAGTCTATAACATCACCGGTACACTGGTGGACCAGTTCAACCTCTTTAATGGCTATGGGCACCAAACCCACGAATACCAATCGAGCCACCTCTCCAATGGCGTCTATTTCTTCCAATTCAGCAGCAATGAAGGCAAGCTGACCAAGAAAGTGGTCATCTTTGACTAACACCTAAAGTATGAAAAACACCTTCCGCTTCCTCGTCGTCATCATCCTGGCATACAGCCTCTTCGGCTGCAAGCCTATGGACCTCGACTTCAACAACCCCAATGATGTCAATCCCATCCAAGACGAGTTCATGTTCGAAGTGAACGAAGCCCTGGTGGAAAACAACGACCTGGTGGAACTCTTCGGAATCGAAAACATCCATTTCGGCCCAGTCCCACCCTCTTGGAACGACAGCATCTGCTTCAAGGTGGACGGCATGGAATACGACACCTGCGTCCGGTTCATCTATGACACCTTAAACAACAACGCCATCATCCCCTCATACGCCGCTCCACCCGATTATGACGCATCCATCAATGTCCACCTGTTCTTCGACAAGAAACAAGGTGTCTTCAAACACGAGATGAAAACCCGCGACCCATACGCCAACTATTATTTCCTCGACCTCGAAAAAGCCTACATGATCGGTCACGACAGCCTGTTCACCACCTATTACCAAGGCAAGACACTGGGTAACGGCGATCCCACCATCATCATGATCATCTCAGGCACACTGGTCTTCGACAAAAACACAGGCGAGTTCATTGGCGTCAAGGATTACAAGTTCGGGAAAAAAATATTGAAATACGAAAGCCAACCCACCAACGCATACGCCCCAGGAACGATGGAAATCAAAACACACATCGGTCTCGCCCCAAAATGCAGTTGGAACGACTTATAATTAGACAAAAAGCATGAAACGGCCAATCGTCATAAGCATCATCCTGTTTCTCGCATTCTCGCTGAACATGAGCGCACAAGGACAATTCCGAAAGCCTCTCAAGTCGCAAAAACAAGGAGCCAACCTAGCCTTCAGCAACTATACCATCGGACTGAAGTTGGGTTGCCCCTGGAGCGTCCTGGCTGACTCAGAACTAACCGAAGTGGCTTATTCAGGTAACATCGGATACAACATCGGCATCGTTGCCGAACGCTATTTCCCGAGACTGTCGATAGGCATCGAAGGAATCTTCTCACAAAAAGGCACCAAGATGTATTATGACATGCCTTATCAAGTCTCCTTTACCGAAAACGGAATCTATCACAAAGAGTATTTTTTCGGTTATAACCTGGTTTCGGTCCGCACCCCTCTGACCTATTACTTCAAAGGTACCGTCAAAGACGACAAAGTGGTGCCCTACGTGTTCATCGCCCCTCAGGTCGATATCCCATTACACATCAACGCCACCCTCAGGGACGGCGGATTCCTGTTTGAGAACCCTCCAACCCAAACCACCATCACCACCTACGGAGACGTCAAAGAAACCATAGCCACCAACATCGACACCAGCCCACTGCTGAGCGTCAACGCCCTCGCCGGTGTGGGCCTCATGGCTCGCATCCCCACAGAGACCTCAGCCATCATCATCAAGTTCGATATCGCCGCCAACTACGGTCTCCGAAACCTCGCCGAGGAAGGCTTCATCTGGAAACAAGACCCAACCAGTGGCGAATTGGTATTGAAAGAAAACACCCACACCATCCGCTCACATGATGTAGAGGCCAACCTCACCATCATCTTCCCCATCAAGAAACGACTTCATGATGCATGTTACATATATAAATAATAGAAGTAAGAATATTTTATAATTAATCAACAAAGCTATGAAACATCTTTTTACTAGAATCGTTGCTCTAACCGTTCTGATGCTCAGCACTGGAATGATTATGGCTCAGACGTATTCCTATCCTGTCAAAGGACAGCAGGGTTTCTCACTGACTGAGAAGACCCGCGACGGAATGCACATCAGCTACCAGCTGGGACAGTTCACCATGGACCAGCTGAACTACCGTGGCGAAGAGATGTCGGAGATTTCGATCAAAGGCATCGCTCTGCCCAATGCCGCCGGCAGCCCCAACCTGCCTACCGAGAGCCGCATGATGGCCATCCCCACTGGAGCCAAGGCCACCTTGAATGTGGTTCATTACGACACGGAAGTCTTCCACAATGTAAACATCGCTCCGGCCCTTCGCATCCAAGCTGAAAGCGAAGAACCCGACATGGATTACAAGAAGGACATGAAGGTCTACTCACGCGACGCCTTCTATCCCGAGACCCCCTTTGAGATGGGTTCGACGTACATCCGTGGCGTGGATGCCGTCACCGTGTCCATCACTCCTTTCCAGTACAACCCTGTTACCAAGGAGTTGAGAGTCTTCACCAACGTGGAGCTCTCCCTCAACTATGAAGGCGGTAACGGTCACTTCGGAGAAGACCGTCTGCGTTCACCTTACTGGGACCCCATCCTCGCCGCCGAGCTGATGAACTACGATCAGCTTCCGGTCATCGACTACGAGGCCCGTATGCAACAGTGGCTCCGTGACGGTGCCGAAGGTGCCGAATACCTCATCATCACCCCCAACAACGACGCCTGGGCTCCTTACGCTCAACAGCTGAAGGACTTCCGCATGAGACAAGGCATCCTCACCGAGGTCTACCGACTCGACGAGATGCCCGCCACCAGCACCAATGCCATGAAGGAATGGTTCCACAACGCCTATCACAACTGGGAAATCGCTCCCGTGGCAGTGTGCCTGTTGGGTGACCATGGCACCAACATGAGCCAGTTTATCCCCGCCGAAGAAGTCTATCACTCGTCAAGCTATGGCAACTGCATCACCGACAACCGTTATGCCGACGCCCAAGGCGGCGACAATTTACCCGACATGGTGTTCTCACGTCTTGTTGCCCAAAGCGAATCCGAACTTCCCGTCTTCGTCGGAAAGCAAATCGATTATGAATCCAGTCCAAACACGGATCCGAGTTTCTACTCCAGTCCCGTCACCGCTTTGGGATGGCAGACAGAACGCTGGTTCCAGCTCTGCTCCGAAGTGTTCGGTGGTTATATGCGTAACAAAGGATATAACACCAACCGCATCAACTGCATCTACCAAGGCACTCCTGGCAACGTTTGGTCATCAGCACAAAACACTTCCACTGTGGCCAGCTACTTCGGCCCCAATGGACAGAACTACATCCCCGCTTCACCTTCCGACCTGGGAGGTTGGACCGGTGGCACTCCCGACCAAGTCGTAACCGCCGTTAACAACGGCACTTTCTGGATTCAACACCGCGACCATGGTTTAAATGAAGGCTGGGGCGAGCCTGCTGTTCGCAACCAGCATATCGACCAGATGAACAATGTGGGCAAACTCCCATTCGTGATGTCCATCAACTGTGAGACTGGTATGTTCGATTACACTGGATCGAATGGTAACTGCTTCACCGAGAAGTGGATGCGCCGTACATTCAACGGCCAAAACGCCGGTGCTGTCGGCGTCCTCAGCCCCACTGACGTCTCCTATTCCTTCGTCAACGACGCATTCGTTTGGGGTGTCTACGACCTCTTTGACGGTGACTTCATGCCCACCTACGGCCCCTTCCAGCCTGCCGCACCGCAAACCGGTAACTGGAGACCCGCCTTCGGCAACGTAGCTGGAAAGTACTTCCTTTCCCAAAGCTCATGGCCGTACAATGTGGAAAGCAAGGACATCACCTATACCATGTTCACCGCACACTGCGACGCCTTCTTGCGCATCTACACCCAGGTCCCCCAGACCATGTCCGTGAACCACCAGAGCGTCCAACTCGCCGGAATCACCACCTTCCAAGTCACCGCCCCCGCCGGAACCACCATCGCCTTGACCAAAGGTGAAGGTGAAGACATGGAAATCGTTGCCGTGGCCACCGCCACCGGCTCTGTCCAGAACATCGAGATCCCCTCACAGGTGCCTCCCACCATTCTCAGACTCACCGTCACCGGACAGAACTACCTCCGCTACGAAGCCGACATCGAGGTCATCCCAGCTTCTGGTCCCTACCTCATCATCAATGATTACGCCCTCTCCTTCTCGGCAACTCAACTCAACTTCGGCGAAGACGCCGGACTCGACATCGTGCTGAAGAACGTGGGCAGCGACCAAGCCCCCGCCGGCACCGCCACCCTGACCTCCGAATCGGAATATGTCAACATCACCAACGGTACCGTCGACTTCGAGGCCATCGCCCCTGAAAGCAACCTCGACCTCAACGAGGCCTTCGCCTTCACCATCTCCGACGAGGTGCCTAACAAGACCGTTATCCCCTTCACCGTCACCATCACCAGCGGCGACGACACCTACGAAAGCCAAATCAAACTGAAAGCCTTCGCCCCTGAGTTCGAGATTGGCGAGGTTTCCATCCGGGAGATCAACGGCAACGGCAACCACCGCCTCGACCCAGGTGAGACCGTCAAGTTAACCTTCCCCATCAAGAACAAAGGCAACGCCGAATCACTCGCCGTCAACGCCACTCTCGAGAGCAACGAATACATGATTATCGTTGGCGAACCTACCGTTACCATTGATGCCATCGCCCCAGATGCCACCGAGAACGTCGAATTCACCATCTACGTCTCCGGCGTCCCGGCGAACAACACCGTCGGATACACCTTGGATGCCGTCTCAGGCGCCTATACCGCCACCAGACGGTTCACCTCCAAGATCGGCCTCAACGTGGAAGACTTCGAGTTAGCCAGCCTCGACCCGAGCATGTGGACCAACAACTCTTCATCTCCTTGGACCTTCGACTCAGAAGAACCCTATGAAGGCAACTACTGCCTGAAGTCGGGTAGCATCGGCGACAACTCTGAGACCGTAGTCACCCTGACCTACACCGCAACGGAAAATTTCCTCTTCTCCTTCTATTATAAGGTGTCGTCGGAGAACAACTACGACAAGCTGTACTTCTATATCGACAACGTGGAGAAAACCAACTGGTCAGGCAACATCAACTGGACACAGAAGCAATACCCAATAGCCGCAGGCACCCACACCTTCCAATGGAAATACCAGAAAGACACCAGCGTCGCCAGCGGTCAAGACTGCTGCTGGATCGACTACATCATGCTGCCTCATGACGAATCCATGACCGCCAATGCCGGTATCGACATCTCGACCTGTGAAGACGAGCCCGCACAACTCCTGGGCTATGCCAGCAACTACGAGACCCTGCTTTGGACCACCGATGGCGACGGCACCTTCAACGATGCCACCATCGCCAACGCCATTTATCTCGCCGGCCCGCAGGATATCGCCAACGGTTCCGTGACCCTCACCATGACCGTCAGCGGCAACGGCGACACCATCACCGATGACATTATGGTGAACTACTTCCACAATGTCAGCATCTCCATCCCGCCGACCCTGCAGCCCATGGAATACTGCGCTGTAGAAGAGCCTCAAGGCATCGCCGTGGAGGTCGAAGGCGACTACACCTCGTTCCAGTGGACCACCAACGGAAGCGGCGTGTTTGAGAACGCCAATGAGACCACCACGACCTATACTCCCAGCTTGGAAGACATCGAAGCAGGTAGCGTGACACTGTTGGCTACCGCCATCTCGGAAGGCTGCGGCCCTGTGGAGTTCGAATACACCTTCGACATGCACCCATTGCCCATGATGTCAATGCCCCTGCCAAACTGCATACTGATGGTGAGCGAAGGAGAAGACTTCGCTGTTGACTTCGCTTCTTTTGAAGGCTATGTCGATGGCCTGATGACCATGGAAGTCAACGGAGAGACCGTCAGTCTGATCGAGGGTGAGCCTCTCATGCTCCACACCTCCGAACTCGAACCTGGCGACTACAGCTTTGCCTTCCACAACCTGAGCAACGGTTTCTGCGATACCGATCCCGACATGGCGCTGGACATCAAGGTCCTGGAGACCCCCAACCTCACCGTGAACGAGACCACCTTCGAAATCTGCGAGGGAGAGACTGTCAGCATCGAATTCATGGCCACTGGCGGCGACCCCACCGTGCAGACCTACACCATCGAAGGCGAAGGCTTTGAGCCAATCACCTTCACCGGAGCAAGCTACACCTTGGAAATGACTCCCGCCGAGTTCACCGAACTCCACCTAACCCGTATCGTCGCCGAGACCAGTGGATGCCTCGAAAGCTTAGAAGCAACTCTCGACCTCAGCATCTTCATGAATGTCATCCCCTTCGATGCCGTTCCCGAGATCAGCGGCGATGCCGAACTCGACGTGCGCCTCACCCCGACAACCACCTACACCATCGCCAACGAGGTTCTGGTCAGCTACACCCTCGAACCTGAAGAAGCTGGTAACATCGTCGGTGACTACGAAGACGCCATGACCATCGACATCGAATGGAGCGACAGCTTCAAGGGTGAAGCCACCCTCACCGCCACCCCGTTGAGCCAGTGCAACAACGGCAGCGGCAGCATGACTATCGTGGTGAAGAACAGCACCAGCGTGAACGAGATGGCCAACAACGCCAAGATCTATCCTAACCCGACCACCGGGAATGTGAACATCGAATGCCTGGGCATGACCCACGTGACCGTGTTCAACACCCTCGGACAAGTGGTATACAATGCCGATACTGACACCGACAAGGTGACCATCAACACCGAGAGCCTGCCGGCCGGCAGCTACCTGGTGAGGATCATCACCACCGACGGCAGCTTCGCCAAGCACCTCAACGTGATCAAGTAAGATCACGGTTGAGACAAAACAAAATCAGGCGGCCTGTTCGGGCCGCCTGATTTTTTTATATGTCTAAGAAAATTAAAGATCCAGAGTAAGATTGAATCTCAGTGTGTTCTCCAAAGGATTGGAACCCACAGTGCCGTTCACAGGAACGAGATAAGAGATGTCAAGACCGAAAACATTGTATTTCAAAGCGGCACCCAAAGTAACATACTTACGATTGCCCTTCAGAGCGGTCTCGTTGAAATAACCGGCACGGACAGCAAAAACATTGTTATACCAATATTCAGCACCGACACCTACATTATATTCACAAAGCTCTTCGTAGAAGGGGCCCTTGCCCACACGCTCGCCCTGGTCGTTGAAAGAATAGCCAGGAGCGTCGTAGAACGATTGGATGATACCCACAGGCACTGAAACGTCGTCCGACATGCCATAGATAATGGAATCGTTACGGTAGGTAGGCGGAGTGGGAACCAACAGCTTGGTAACGTCCACCATGAAGGCCAATGAGTTGTACTCATCGATATCCATACGCAGGCTGGGACCAAAACGCAAAGTGGTCGGGATGAAGTCCTTCTCAACGCTGGTGTTGTTGTAGCTCACCTTGGAGCCGATGTTGTTGATGCTCACACCCCATGAGAAGTCGGCGTCCATGTCGCGGAACCACTCCACAGGACGTTTGTAATAGACAGCCACATCGGCGGCCACCGACCAACCTACAGTAGAGCCTTCACCTTGACCCTGGGTAAGGTTCGAATAAATGAAACGGCCAGCAACGGCACCAGAGAGGTATTCGGTCAGCATCCTCGAATAAGCCACATCCAAAGCCCATTCGTTAGGCTTATAGTCGCCCAGCGAGTTGCCCTCATTGTCACGGAAAGTAATCTCACCGCAGCTGAAGTAACGCAAAGTGGCAGCCAATGCCGACTCAGAATCCAACTTGGTGGCAAAGGCCAGATAAGCCAGGTTCATGTCGGGAACCAGGTTGCGCAGCCAAGGGCTGTAGCCCAAACCCACACTCATATTCTGCTTCAAGAATGAATATTTGGCCGGATTGTAGTGCATGCTATAGACATCAGCTTCGGAAGCCACACCACAATCACCCATGGCACCGCCTCGAGCATCAGGTGAGATGGACACAAAAGGAACTGCGGTGGTGATGACATTAGGATTCAAGGACTGACCCAGAATCTGGTTTTGGGCATACGTTTTTGCTCCTAAAACGACCATGACGGCCATTAACAAAAATGCTTTGATTTTCATACGTTCTCTATAATTACAATAATAACATGCAAAAATAACGATAAACTCCTTGTATTAGTATATATGGCTTTATTTTTTTATTCCTTAACCAAAATTTGTGACACAGATTTGCTCTTTCCTTCCTCGTCAGTGACGGTCAGACGATACAGATAAACACCATGAGGGAGTTCTCCCCCATTACTGCTTCTGCCATTCCAATGGATGGGAGGCACCACCCCCGACACAGCCGAGGTCTCTTCCTGAAGAGCCGCCACGCGACGTCCCATCATATCAAAAATCTCCAACCCAACCGTCAAATCCTCAGTTAGTTGCCCATCCACAAACGAAAAGTCAACTCCATCTTTAAACGGGTTGGGATAACTCCGGACCTCGACGATCAAGACACTTCGCTCAACCAACAGCACTATGGACACCTCCGAAGAGTTGTTCCAAGTGTCCCAAGCCTTCAGCGAGAACTCATACACGCCGTCCTCAAGCTCGTTCAAAGGTATGACAATGCGACCTTTGCGGTAATCGTCAACAGCCGGTTCGAAACGATCGTTCAAAACCAGGTTATCGAGCTCGTCAATGGTACTGTTCATCACAATGTCCCTACCAATGCTGACATTGTAGTGATAGATGCCATGCTCGTCGGACAGATCGGCATAAAGCACCCCGCTAGGAGATCCGATACTGCCACTCACAAAGTCGGGAGTGTTCCAATACAATTTGATGTCAGGTCCTTGGTTGTCGACAACCTCGGTCGGCGCTTGCACCCTAAGGTCTGTAAATGCACCACACGCCTCCACTTTCCGGATACTGTCATAAGCCGAATAAACCAAACGGGCATTCCCGTTTCCTAGATTGACAGCTGAAGGTACAGGAACCACAACCTCGAACCTGCCATCCCTGACACTGGCTTTGCCTTCAAAAAGCACATCGTTGTGGTATGCGTAGCTGACGGAAGAATCGTATTGTCCTAATGTAGTGTAGCTCGAAGGCTGGTCATACAACCTCAATTCAAGCAGTCCATTGAATTGAGCGTCGATAACTCCATCGGGATCGGCCACATGCCCAGTCACCGTGAGTGTCTCAGAGCCCTGAACCTCCTCGGTGACCACCTTGCGATTGGGGTATGACATCCGCAGTGCTGGATCGCCAAACAACACATACACAAGATTGGTCATCGAATAATATTTAGCATCTGATTTAACATTTTTATAAACATCTCCAAAACGATAGTGTTGATTATCAACAACGTCATAAAAATGCTCACTTAAGGAACGTGACAGCTTTTGGTTGTTTTGTGCGATGGTGGGACGCAGGGTGGTCAGCAAGGCGATGGCCCCACCTTGGGGTTGAAGCAGCAGCAGCTCACCTGCCGACACCACCCCGGGGTTGTCGAACTTGCTGAATTCGCAGGTAGCGGTATGGATGAAGGGAAGTTTGTCGTAGTTGGTCATCGAAAGGACGTCGGACAATGCCAGCACCCACTCCGCGCTGAGGCTTTTCACGCCACCATGTCCGGTATAGCTCAACACCCCGATACCCTGGTCGAAATACTCATGCAAAAGTTGGTTGGCCATGGGGATCCTGTTTCCTGACGGGGTGCTCACCACAGGATAGGAGTCGAAATACAGTTTTTTCTGGGTGACTTCCGACCAGGCCGTGTCGAGGATCCTTCCCAGTTCCTCTGCGTTTTCGGCATACCTCTTTGTATCATTGTCGGCCATCAGCAGATGGGTGTTCTTCCAAAGACCATGTGTGGCGTCGGGATTGGAATAATGCCTGATCTTCGCCAAGACAGCATCGCCTTGTTGCGGTGTGGTGATGGGGATACGTCCCACGCCAAGATCGACACGTCCTTCACAGTTGTTGCCCTCTCCTTCGTCCATCAAAGCGAAATAGTCGTCGGAACAAATGGATTCAACTTCTAAATAGGCTTTGGTGGCACTCTCGAAAGTAGGCACGAAGTTGTTGTCGATACCTTTGATGCAACGGTAGTCATGCGTTCCTTTTCCAAGCAGCAACACATACTTCAGGTTTCCATTGCTACGCAGGTAAAGCATCCTGATGAAGTCGCGTATGGCGGTGGGGTCACAAGCGCCAGTACCGAATTCGTTATAAATCTCAGCCACATCGGCAACCACACAGTCCATGGCATCGTTCTCGACATGGAAAGCGGCAAAGCCTTGTGCCTGCTCCCAAAACACACGAGGAGTGACAATCAACAACTCCGCATCGTTCAAGCCATGAAGGTTCTGGTTGGGGATGCGCCTGCACGATGCCACCTGACCGACACCATTCATATCAAACAGGCGATAGCGACGCTCATTACCGTCACCAATGCCAAAGAACAAGCTGTCGGCCTGTATCTCGAACGCTTGGCTAACGGGATGGATGGGGTCGGTGATATCCCAGCAGGTCACCGAGTCACCAGCACCGGTCACCTTAACCCGTGCGGGAGTAACCACCAGTTGCGAAGGAATAACCCTGAAGCCGAGTTCATCTCCTGAAAACCGCAAGTGGCGCCAGTAACTCAACACAAAGTAATCGATGAACAGCATCGGGTTGCCTTCGAAGGGGTCAAAATCGTAACGAAGGGTGATGTGGTTCGTCGTCGGATGCGCCAACTTGTTGATTCCATGTTCTTTACCATATTCACGGTCTTGGTATTTATCGAGAAGATGACTCGCAACCAGACTCACATTGTTGACTTTCAAGTTATAGTACGCCTTTGGCTTGCATCTTCCAAGCACCTTCGACTCCACTCTCAAACCGCGGTCAACCACCATGTCGGGAAGCGTCATCTGAAACTCCTTGTACCCATCTTGTCCGGTGATCAGGTCTCCATACCAAACCCTTCCAGAGGCGTAGGGCGACAACTCCTCGCTTTCGTGACAATAATAATCAAGGAAAAGGTCGATGACCGGGGCACCGTCGCCAGGGTCAGCCGACACTTGTTCACCAACACGAAGCCCATTGACCTCGCTGTCAACGCAAAGGAAATAAAAAGTGGTGTCGGTATAGGGATTTCGATCATATCTATAATAGCTGCCCGCAGAGATGCCCATATTCACAGGACCTTGTCCATAAAACAGGATTTGGTCGCCTTCGTCGAACGATCCATCGGCGGCTCCAGTCACCACGATGGCTGCCTCCGTGAGGTCATCGAAACGCTCCACGTCATTCGACTCGGGAAGGACTCCCTGAACATTGCTAAACAAGCGTATCTTTTCAGGTCTGAGTTGCGACGGGTCGATGCCAAACGACTGAAGGGCGGCATAGTCCAGTCCATAGACGCCATCGGCGGTCACCCCAATCTTGTACCATTCATGGTCGGCCAACACCGAACGTTGCGATGGCCATTGTGCCTTGGCCGAAGCCATCACGGCTATTGCCGCCACGACAAAGGCCAGTCTCAGGTATTTATGTTGCATCATTTCGAAATCATCAGTTTAGAGGTAATGGTCGCCACCTCTCCTTGGTCGTTGGTGGCGGTTATGGTATAGACATAAAGACCGGCAGGCAACTTGCCTCCAAAGTTGGAGCATCCATCCCAACGGATCGGGTTGGTACGCGCCGAGGTACCGAACACCTGCTCGTTCAACACGGCGACCAGACGACCCATCATGTCGAACACCCGTATCTGAACATCCATGTTGTTGCCAATCTGGTTATGTCCGAAGCTGAAATAAGTCTCGTTGGTGAAGGGATTGGGGGCGCACATGGGTTCTTCAAGCACCATCAATTCGCTGTTGACCACACGGAAGGCAATACTGGCGGTGCCAGAGTTATTGTAGATGTCCCAAACCTTCAAGTTGAGGATATAATCGCCTTCGGTCAGATTCTGCATCCGGTATTTGATGACTCCTTTCCCCTGGTAGCCCATGTCGGACACGAAGTAATCGTTAAGCACATACGACTCGTTGGTGGGACCCGTCAAAGTAGCCACAATGTCGTGGCCGATACCGGCACCGGTAGTATTGATGCCGCTGGCGTCCTCCACATAAGCGATCAACGTGGGGCTGTCGCCTGTGACACCTCCGCTCACAAACTTCTCATCGTCGATAAAGAGCTTCACAACGGGAGGATCCTCGTCGAGCACAGCGTCTTCATAGAAGCCACCTATGATGAAATCCTCATAAAGGCCAGAAGCATCCTCCTGGTAGTCTGTCGCATAATAGCTCACCATACCGTTACCATAACGATAGGAGATATCGCGGGGCACGATAAAATCGATGCTGAAACGCCCATTCACCACTTCGGTCTTGCCATTGAAAAGCACGCTGTGTCGAAGGTTGAACTCCTGTGGAGCCACCCCTTCGTCGCCTTTGGTGGTGTAGGTGGTTTCCTTGTCGTAAACACTCACATAGACGATGCCGTTGAACGAGGTGGCCACCTGGCCGTCAAGGTCTTTGACGGCACCCTCGATGGTGACAGGCTGTAAGGCCTTAATAGTGTCGGCGATGCTCAAGGTCTCCACAGTCCATCTGGGCAGAGGCAAACGCAGCGCCGGGTCGCCGAAGAAGACATAGGGACGTTCTACCTCCAAGCCACTGGGCTTGGCCATGCGGAACACGTCACCCAAACGACGCCTCTTGCCATCAACGATTTCAAAGAGATGGTCGTAGACACCATTGATGAACGCCTGGTTGTTGGGAGCCATGGTGACCCTGGAGGTAGTGAACATCGCCACCATTCCGCCATATTGGTTCAGGAAGGCGTATTCGCCCAAGGAAGTACGCGTATGGTCATCGTAACGGCTGAATTCACATGTGCCCGTGATCATCAGAGGATATTTCGGACCATTGCGCCAGCTGTTGACGTCCTTTCGTTGCAAGATGCGCTCACTAGATAGCTGGACCTCGCCTCCGTGACCCACATAGTTGAGCACGAGAGTCCCCTTTTCGATACGGTTGTTCAGCGCCTGGTTGACCTCAGGTGCCACCTGACCGCTCGGGGTGTTCTCCTGGTTGTAGGCATCCAGGTAAATCTTGTCAACCACCATGCGTTCTCCTCCCGTCCCCTTGATTCTCCTGGCAAAGCTCTCCGAATGTCTGAAGAACTGGTTGCTCTCGGCGTCGTCGCACATGAATGTGATGACGTTACGCCACGGCTGCATCGTACTCTCATCCATGGCTAGATAATTCTCCACCTTATCAACCATCTGCTTCGCCTGATCCACCGTGGATACAGGAAAGCGTCCCACGCCGATGTCGGGCACCGAGCCTCTTAACGAACCCTCATCGTCGTCCATGAAAGCGAAATAGTCGTCGGTGACCAGGGTGGAAAGGATATCGGAAGCCCTTACCTGTTCATAGGTGGGGACAAAAGTAGCCATGCCATTGCGGTTTTTATAGTCAAACGATGCGTCACCGAAAAGGAGCAGGTAACGCAACGGACGTGGGTCGGCATACAGCACTCGACAATAGTCGCGGATGGCGCTGACATCGACGGCACCACAGGAGAACTCGTTGTAAATCAGCTCTGGAGTGACGATCTTGATATTGAGATCTGGGTCGTACACTGCATGGATGGCCTTCAGGCGCTCAGCCTGCTCCAAGAAGTCGGGATAAACCACCATCAGATAGTCGTAGCCCGTATCATTGTGGAGGTTCTGGTTGGCGACCTCACCGATAAGATTGGGACTCAGGTACGACGAGCCGTCGAAAGCGACGAACTCGTTCTTGGCGTTACCCTTGACCTTAAAGGAATACGATGTCCCCGTGAGCTGTCCGTTGACCTTGACCGGACAGATGGAGTCGGTGACATCCCACACCTGTAACGCAGAGGTAGCCCCAGAAATCTGGTATTGATATGTTTTGGAGCCATCGGAGGCCTCGGGATTGCGGAACTGCATCTCGGAGCCAGTAAACGACAGATTGCGCCAGGCGTTTACCTGCACATAATCGACATAACCCAGGGAGGTGGTCCCCGACACACCTTGGTGCTTGAGGGTCACCTTAACGGTATTGCCTGTCACAGGAGTGGTTATCTTCCCTGAGACCTCGTGAGCAAAAGTGTTCTGGGAACCCGCCGAGGTGGTGGTGATGTTATAGGTCTTATGCAACACGTCATCAACAAGAAGCTGGAAAGAAGCCGCTTGAAAGTTTCGGCCTGCCAGATGTACCGCCACAGAACATACCCTGTTGCTCTTGGCATTGGGGAAGCTGAAGCTGCGCGTCACTGAGCCATTACCCTCGATGATGTCGGCATAATAAGTACGACCCCCGTTGATGATATTGTATTTGTCGTCATCATATACTTGATAATCAACAAATTCACTTATCGTTGCATCAACCGCACCAGAAGGAGCCGAAGCCGTCTGCACACGCAAGCCTTCACCTGCATCGACGGTGATGAAAGCATAGGAGTAGTCATCATAGGCATTCGGCACATGAACGAACATGTCTTTATTCTGATCATATCTCCATGTGACAGGACCACGGGCATAAAAAAGCACATAGTCGTCGTGGTCGAAGCTGCCATCGCTCTCACCTACGACAACGATAGGAATCTCTTTCAAGTCGGAAAAACGCGGTTGGGCATTGAGCTCGTTAAGCACCCCGCCTCCATTGTGGAAAACACGGATATGTTTCGGGTTGACATTCCCGATATCAATCCCCAGCGACGACAAATCGTTATAACTGAGCCTATGGATACCCGTCTCAGAGATACCGACTTTATACCACTTGCCTGATGACAACATCGAATCGGCGGCATTGACGTTCAATGAGAAAAGCGATAAAAACAACAATAAGGAGTAAACGATATGTTTCATAAAAACCATTAGCTATATAAAGAGGAAACGAAATTACTGCTTTTTTATTATTTTTAGGTACTTTTTCAGTAATAAAAAGAAAAAAAATGTACTTTTGCACACAATAAACAGGCGACAAGATAGTTTTTAAAGCACAAAAATTATTTGCAATGATTATCAAATCAGGATTGAAAACCTTAACCATCTGCCTTCTGGCAGGTTTACTATTAGCCTCTTGCGCAAAGAAAACCTCACGTACGACAGGTTGGGCCTACAACGACCCGAAGAATGGCGGTTTTGAAGTGACCGATATCAACGACCAAGAGATTGGTCCCGGCCTCATCGCCATTGAGGGCGGCACTTTTGTCATGGGTGGCACCACCGACAACCTCACCTACAGCTGGGACAACAGTCCCCGCAGGGTGACCGTGCCTTCGTTCCTCATCGACCGCACCGAGGTGAGCAATGTTGACTATCGTGAATATGTGTATTGGCTGAGCCGTGTTTATGGACAGAGCTATCCCGAAGTGGTGCGCAACGCCATGCCCGACACATTGGTGTGGCGCGGCCGTCTGACCTACAACGAGCCCATGATTGAGGTCTATTTCAGACACCCCTCCTACAACGACTACCCCGTTGTCGGCGTCACCTGGGTCCAGGCCAACGACTACTGCTCATGGCGTACCGACCGCGTGAACGAGTTGATGCTTATCAAGAAAGGCATCCTCGACTGGGACCCCTCACAGCAAGACGAGAACAACTTCAATACCGACGCCTATCTCGCTGGACAGTATGTGGGTAATGTGAAGAACGGCAAGAGAGACCTCAGCAAACAGAACGGCGACGGCATCCGCAACGTCACCATGTCGGACGGCATCCTGCTCCCCTCCTACCGTCTCCCCACGGAAGCTGAATGGGAATACGCCGCCGTCGGCCTGATCGGCAACACCAACAACGAGATCGTCTCACAACGCAAGGTCTATCCTTGGAATGGTGACGGACTCCGCACCGACAACAAGAAATACCGCGGCAGCTTCATGGCCAACTTCAAGATCGGCCCCGGTAACTACATGGGCGTGGCTGGCAACCTCAACGACGGTGCCGCACTGCCGGCTCCCGTGGGTTCCTACTGGCCCAACGACTACGGCCTCTACAACATGGCTGGCAACGTCTCCGAATGGGTCGCCGACGTCTATCGTCCCCTCAGCTTTGAAGATGTGGCCGACTACAGCCCCTTCCGCGGCAACGTGTTCACCCAGAAAAAACTCGACGAAGACGGCTTCATCGCACAGAAAGACTCCCTCGGACGTATCCAGAGAGAACCCATCTCACAGGAAGAAGCCGCAAAACGCCAAAACTACCGCACCTCGTTCAACTCCAACTATGTTGACGGCGACTATATGTCCTCCATCAGAAGCAGCTGGACCGACACTCAGGAAGACCAGCAGAGCTTCACCAAGGACATGTACGACTACGCCACCAACGACGCCGCCGGAACCACCCTCATCAGCGACGAATCTCGCGTCTATAAAGGCGGCTCATGGGCCGATGGTCCCTACTACCTGAGTCCCGGCAACCGCCGTTACCTCAACCAAAACCAATCATCGGCCGCCATCGGATTCCGTTGCGCCATGAACAAGGTAGGTAGCTCGTTCTCCAAATAAACATGTCAATCTACGAATCTTACAAAAAATCATTCAAGATAAGCACCGACAGCAGGCACATCGAGCCTGCGTCGGTGTTTTTCGCTTTGAAAGGCGAACGTTTCGACGGAAACGACTTCGCCCTTGAGGTTGCCGAAGCCGGCATCACCAGCCTCGTCGTGGCCGACCGACCCTCACTGCCCGACCATCCGCGCATCGTCAAAGTCAAAGACAGCCTGAAGATGCTCCAAACACTGGCCTTGTATCACCGGCTCCAGATGACCAACCTGACGGTCCTCTCGATCACCGGCACCAACGGCAAGACCACCACCAAGGAACTGGTCTCAGCAGTGCTCAGCAAGAAATACAACACCATCTTCACCCAAGGTAACTTCAACAACCATATCGGCGTGCCGCTCACCCTGCTGCGCATCACCCCCGACACCGAGTTCGCCATCGTGGAGATGGGTGCCAACCACCCAGGTGAGATCAGGACCCTGGCCAGCCTCGCCTGCCCCGACTACGGCATCATCACCAATATCGGTAAGGCACATCTGGAAGGCTTCGGAAGCTTCGAAGGCGTCATCAAGACCAAAAACGAACTCTACGAAAACCTCAAAGCCTCCAACGGGACTGTCTTCGTCAACGGCGACAACCAATTGCTGATGGACCTGTCGAAAGACCTTTGCCGACACACCTATGGCGACAACGATGCCAACGAATGCAAAGTCCGCATCGTCTCATGCGACCCCTATCTCAAGGTTAACGCGCAAGGCATCGGCGACATCCAAACCCATCTGGTGGGTGCCTATAACTTCGAGAACGTAGCCGCCGCCATCGCCGTCGGGACCCATTTCGGAGTCGAGAACCACGACATCAAAGCCGCCCTCGAAGATTACGAACCCACCAACAGCCGCTCTCAGGTAATCGAAGGCCGTAACCGCATCATCATGGACGCCTACAACGCCAACCCCACCAGCATGAACGCCTCCGTAAGGAACTTCAGGCAAATCAGCGGCGACAACGCCCTGCTTATCCTCGGCGACATGCGCGAACTGGGCGACGCCTCCGAACAAGAGCACCGCACCATCCTCGAACTCCTCAAGAGCTCAGGCTTCCACGAGGCCTTCCTCGTCGGCCCCTGCTTCAGCAAATATAACGACAACCCCGAGTATCATACCTTTGCCACCGTTGACGACCTCGTGACCTACCTCAGCCAGCACCCCGTCGCAGGCCGCACCATCCTCGTCAAAGGCTCCAGAGGCATCCAACTCGAAAAAGCACTCCCCTGCATCCAATGAAGACCTGGCTCGCCATTGGACTGATGTCGGGCAGCTCGCTCGACGGCCTCGACATTGCCCTGGTACGCCTTGCCGAAAAGGAAGGACAATACACCTTTATTATTGAAGCAGCCGAGACCCTGCCCTACCCAAAATACTGGCACGACCAGCTCGCCAACGCCTTCCTTTCCACACCCGAAGCGCTGTTGCCCCTCGACAAGGAATACGGCACCTATCTCGGGAAGCAGGTCAAAGACTTCATCGCAAAAAACGGCGTGAACCCTGATTTCGTGGCTTCACACGGACACACCGTGTTTCATAAACCGGAACAACGTTTCACGCTCCAAATCGGCGATGGACAAGCCCTTGCCGATGCTTGCGGATACACTGTCGTCAACGACTTCCGAACCGAAGACGTTAGCAAAGGCGGTCAGGGCGCACCCCTGGTGCCCATCGGCGACAAACTGCTCTTCGCCGAATACGACATCTGCCTCAACGTCGGAGGCATCGCCAACGTCTCATACGAAGTCGACGGCAAACGCATCGCCTACGACATCTGCATCGCCAACCAAGCCCTCAACTGGCTCGCCCAACGCGAAGGACTCGACTACGACAAGGACGGGCTCTTGGCCCGCAACGGAAAGGTCGACATGGACCTGCTGAAAAGGCTGAATGGGCACCCTTTCTACGGAATGACGCCTCCAAAATCATTAGGTCGTGAGTTCTTCGAACAACACCAGAAAAGCCTGCTCAAGGGCCTATCCACCTCCGACCTCCTAGCCACCTTCACAGAACACATCGCTCTGCAAGTGGCCTTGGCCGTCAGCACACTGCCAAAAGGGAAACTGTTGGTCACCGGCGGCGGTGCAAGAAACAAATATCTCATCGAGCGACTACAAGCCCGTAGCGCCCACGACATCGTGGTCCCCGACAACACGACCATCGACTACAAGGAAGCCCTGATCTTCGCACTCCTCGGACTGCTCCGCCTCGAAGGCAAGACAAACGTACTCTGCTCCGTCACCGGCGCCCCCTCCGACTCATGCAGCGGAAATATTTGGCATCCGATGCCTCTGTCGCAATAAAATGGTACAATTTTGGTTATTTTATATATTTTTGTCCCTCTCTTAATTCTTAATTCCGAATTCCGAATTCTAAAAGCTATGGAAGAAGCAACTGAAATCAAACTCTCCATCCTCGACCTCGCCATGAAAGGCGGTTGGATCATGGCCGTATTGGCCGTCCTTTCCGTAATTGCGGTTTACATCTTCATCGAACGCTACATCGTGGTGAAACGCGCCACCCGTTACGACAAGAGTTTCATGGACCGCATCCGTGAATACATCAAAGACGGCAAGGTTGACAGCGCCCGCGCCCTGTGCAATGGCAGCAACTCCCCCATCGCCCGTATGATCGAGAAGGGACTCTCCCGCCTCGGACGCCCGCTGAGCGACATCAACACCGCCATCGAAAACGTGGGCACCCTCGAAGTCGCCAAGCTGGAAAGAGGTGTCACTCTGCTCTCCATGATCGCCAGCGCAGCCCCGATGATAGGCTTCCTTGGCACCGTCACCGGCATGATCCGCGCCTTCTACAACATGTCGATGGCTGGCAACAATATCGACATTGAGCTACTCTCGTCAGGCATCTACGAGGCTATGGTCACCACCGTAGGCGGTCTGATCGTGGGTATCATCGCCTACATCTTCTACACCATCATCGTAGCCAAGATCCAAGACGTGGTCAACCTCCTCGAGGCCAAAGCCACCGAATTCATGGACGTCCTCAACGAACCCGCCTAAAAACAAAAGCCATGGCTATCAAGACAAGAAACAAGATCGGTGTGAACTTCAACACCTCGTCCATGTCGGATCTGGTGTTCCTGTTGCTGATCTTCTTTATGCTGACCTCCACCCTGGTGGCCCCCAACGCCATCAAGCTCTTGCTGCCCTCCAGCAGCAGCAAGACGATGGCCAAGCAGACCGTCACCGTGTATATCAACGACCTCTTTCAATACTATGTTGACGAGACCCCTGTCACCGACGAGGATCTGACTAGCGTGATCAACTCACGCATCGACGGACAAGCCGACGCCACCATCGTGCTGAGGTCCGACAAGAGCGTCCCCGTGCAGTACGTGGTCAACGTGATCGACGCCGTCAACGACATCAACAACGCAACACAACAAAACCACAAGGTCATCTTGGCCACCTCACCGAAGAAATGAGTAACCAAAAGAAAGATAGAGCCATCGCCGTCATAGGCACCATCCTGGTCCACTCCATGGTGCTGCTGGTGCTGTTCCTGATGGCCTTCCGCACCCCACTCCCACTCCCCGGCGAGGAAGGCGTGGAAGTCGACCTGGGCATGTACAACCAAGGCATGGGACAGGTGCAGCCCGACAAACCAGCTGTGCCACAACAGTCGAGTCCCGCCATGCCACAAGAAGACGAGACCACCAAGAGCAAAGACGACATCGTGACCCAAGACACCGAAGAAGCCCCGTCGATTAAGACAGAGAAAAAGAAAGAACCCAAAGAGGAATCAACGACCAAACCCAGCGAACCTGCAGAGACCACCCAACCCACCGTCAACCCAAAGGCCTTGTTCAAAGGCTCCGACAAATCACAAGACGGCGGCTCGGAAGGCATCACCGGTCAGCCTGGCGACCAAGGCAACCCCAACGGACTGGCAGGCGTGAAGAAATACGACGGTCAAGGCGGTCAGGGCAACGGCCCGGGCTACGACCTCGGAGGACGCGGCGCCACCACCCTGCAACGCCCACCCAGAGAATTCCCCGAAGAAGGCCATATCGTGGTGGAGATATGGGTCGACCAACAAGGCAACGTGGTCAGAACCAACATCGGCAAAGGCACCGACATCACCAACAGCGAGATGCGCCGTACCGCCCTGGAAGCCGCCGGACGCTCCAAGTTCGCCCCCGACCCCAACGCCCCTGAAGAACAAAAAGGCACCATCACCTATACCTTCGTTCAAAACCAATAAAAAATGAACTACCAAGAAACCCTCGATTGGATGTTCAAGCAGCTGCCGATGTACCAACGTATCGGCGCCGCCGCCTACAAGCCCAACCTCAACAACACCATAGCCCTGCTCGACCTGCTGGGCAACCCCCAACACAACTTCAAATCGGTCCACGTGGCCGGCACCAACGGCAAAGGCTCCACCTCGCACATGCTGGCTTCCATCTTCCAGGAAGCTGGCTATAAGACCGGCCTATACACCTCGCCCCATCTGCGCGACTTCCGTGAACGCATCCGCATCAACGGAGAGATGATCCCAGAAGACAACGTGACCCAATTCATCGAGAAATACCACGACGAATTCCAGAAGATCGGACTATCCTTCTTCGAGATGACCGTGGGCATGGCCTTCCAATACTTCGCCGATGAACAGGTCGACATCGCCATCGTGGAAGTGGGCATGGGAGGACGTCTCGACTCCACCAACCTCATCACCCCCGAACTCAGCGTCATCACCAACATCGGATACGACCACATGCAGTTCCTGGGCGATACCCTTGAGAAAATCGCCGGCGAGAAGGCTGGCATCATCAAGGAAGGCATCCCCGTCGTCATCGGCGAGACCCAACCCGAGACCCACCAGGTGTTTGAGGACAAGGCCAGGGAGCTCCACAGCCCCATTTTCTTTGCAGACCAGACCTTCGATTGCGACGAGATACATATCGATGAGCTCCAGACCAAGAAATACGACATCTGGAAAAACAGCGAACTTTACCTCGAAGCCTGCGAGATCCCGCTGACAGGCAACTACCAGAAGAAGAACCTCACCACCGTGATGTGTGCCGCCGACTTGCTGCGCAACAAGTTCGATCTCAGCGACGACAACATCCGCGACGGCGTCGCCAACGTGATTCGCAACACCCATCTCATGGGCCGCTGGCAGATCCTCAGCCATGACCCCCTGACCATCGCCGACACCGGCCACAACGTCGACGGCATCCGCGAAGTGGTCAGCCAACTGGCCGAGATGACATACAACAAACTCCACTTCGTCATCGGAACCGTCAACGACAAGGACATCGACCATATCCTTCAACTGCTGCCGCATAACTGCGAGTATTATTTCTGCAAAGCCGACATCCCCCGAGGACTCGATGCCAATATCCTTGCCCAAAAAGCCTTTGATTTCGGATTAAGAGGCAACGTATATAGCTCAGTAAGAGACGCTTACCTATCCGCTCAGAATGCCGCCAGCTTCGATGACGTAGTATTTATCGGCGGATCAAACTTTACTGTTGCCGAAGTAATCTGATTTTTATTACCTTTGCGCAATAATTCTTTTTTAGGTTTGCGCAAACGATATTTTAACATCATCCTCATCGGCTTGACCGCCCTGCTGCTCACCTCGTGCCGCGTGGGACGTTTTGTGCCCGAAGGGAAGTATTTCCTTGACAAAAACGTGGTCGAGATAGAGGGGAAAAAGACTGAGTTCTCCAAATCGGATGTGTCGTCATACACCACCCAAAAGCCCCACCGCGTTAGGTTCCCCTTCAGATTCTCCACCTGGCTCTATTACGTCACCGAAGAGAACAAAGGGACCGGCTTCAAGCACTGGGTGAATGAGCATCTGACCAAGAAACCGGTTTACTTCGAACCCTCAGAGGTGAAAGTGTCGGCCCAACAGATGGAACAATACCTCAACAACAGGGGCTATTTCCATTCCAAAGTGACCACCAACACCACCTACTCAAAGTACCGTGCCAAGGTCACCTATACGGTCCATCCTTCAACACCGTACCGCATCAGCCAAATCAATTACAACATTGAGGACTCGGTGCTCCGACAATACGTGGAACGCCTCGAGAGTCGCCTTCCAGCCCAGCCCGGACAGATTTATAACGCCTACACCCTCGACGAGCAACGTACCTTCGTCACCAACTACCTGCGCAACCTGGGTTATTATTTCTTCACCCGAAACTACATCACCTTTGAGGTCGACAGCAGCTTCCACAACCACACGCTGGAAGTCACCATGAAAATCGCCAACGCCGAGGATCGCAACACCGGCAAGGAACATCCGCACAAGCTTTACACCATCAACAAGATAAGCATCTACCCCAACTACCGTCCGTCGGTCGCCTACCAAGCGCCAACCGACTCCACCAGCATCACCTTCTCCACCGGCTTCAGGAATTTGCCCAACACCCTCAACTTCTATTACCACGAAAAGCCCCAAGTGAGGCCGAGCACCTTCTCCCAGATGATCATGATTTTGAAAGGAAGGCCCTTCCGCCAGCGTCAGGTGGAACTCACCTACAGTGCCCTCTCAAGCTTGAAGCTGTTCGCCAACTCAAGCATCGAGTTCGACACTGTGGCTTGCGACACCGCCAACCTGCTCAACTGCCGGATCATGCTTCGCCGCGGCAACACCCACTCCCTTAAGCTTCAGACCGAGGCCACTAACTCCGGCGGCGACCTGGGTATCAACGGTAGCATCACCTACACCAACAAAAATATCTTCAAGGGAGCCGAGGTGCTCACCCTCAGCCTCCGAGGTGGTCTGGAAGCCCAAGAGATCATCAACTTGGGCGATATAGCACAAGAAGAAGGTGTTTTCAACACAAGTGAGCTAATATTTAATTCAAGCATCTATTTCCCGAAATTCCTCAGTCCCATACCGTTGAAGACCTTTGCAAGGGATTACCAGCCACGCACCAACCTCAATATCGGCGGCAGCGTACAAAAGCGCTATGCCTATTCGCGGTACATCACCATGGCTTCGTTCGGTTACGACTGGAAAGCCAATCCCAGGCTCCAGTTTGTTTTGACCCCCATATATCTCAACTACGTCAAAGTCAACCCCATACCCGAGTTCCAGGCCATCCTCGACGAGGAGAGCAACCAGCGCATCAAGGACCAATACACCAGCCATTTCGTGTTGGGAGGACGCTATTCGGTGATCTACAACACACAGAACATCTCCAAGACCAACAACTACATCTACATCCGTGGCAACCTCGAGTCGAGCGGCGGCTTAACCTCATTGCTCAACAACACCTCAATTGTCACCAATAATGCGGACCATTACGAGCTATTTGGCATCCGCTATGCGCAATATCTCCGGGCTGACGTCGACTTTCGCCAATATCTGAAGTTAGGTGAGAAGACATGGTTTGTCAGCCGTCAACTCGTCGGTGTAGGCATTCCCTACGGCAACTCCTACGACATGCCTTTTGAGCGCAGCTTCTATTCAGGTGGCTCCGTGGGTATGCGAGGCTGGGGCTACCGCAAATTAGGTCCTGGCGCCTATCAATTCACTCCCGGAGACGAGAACATCGAACGTATTGGCGACATACAGTTGGAATGCAATGCCGAACTCAGATTCCCCATCCACGGTTCCTTCAATGGTGCCTTGTTTGCCGATGCCGGAAACATCTGGAACTACCATGCCAACGAGTTGCTTCCTGGTGGCGAATTCCACTTCAACACCTTCTACGACCAGATCGCCGTGGATGCCGGCATAGGACTTCGCCTCGACTTCAACATCGCCGTCGTCCGCCTCGACTGGGCCTTCCCCCTTAGGAACCCCTACCCCAACGCCAATGGCGACCATTGGTTGTTCGACGATTTCTCCCTCCTCAACTCACACCTGGTATTCAACCTCGGTTACCCCTTCTAAGCCATGGACAGAGCCACCCTTTACCATGGACTCATCGGCTCCTTTGGCTTCACGCCTACCGAAGGACAAGCTACAGCGATGCGGCATCTTGCGGCATTCCTTCTCTCACAGAAACCCAACCCCACTTATATCCTCAGAGGCTATGCCGGAACAGGAAAGACCACTTTGGTGACCACTTTGGTGAAGGTGCTGCCTCAGATCGGGATGAACTACATACTCATGGCTCCCACCGGTCGCGCCGCCAAGGTGATGAGTGGCTATACGCATCGCTCCGCCTCCACCATCCACAAGAAAATATATCAGACCCAGGCCTACCCCGATGGCAGCCTTCGGATGGCACGTGCCGAGAACAAGCACAAGAACACCCTTTTCATCGTTGACGAGGCCTCCATGATTGGCGAGGACCACGAGTTCGGTAGCCGTAGCCTCCTTGACGACCTGCTGAGTTACGTGTTCAGCGGAGAGCAATGTCGGCTATTGCTCATCGGCGACACTGCCCAATTGCCACCCGTGGGTAACGACGAGAGCCCTGCTCTGGACATTGAATACCTACAAGGCCAGTTCCCGCTTACCATCGCCACCTTCGAACTCACCGAGGTGAAACGTCAGGCACTCGAGTCAGGCATCCTGAGCAACGCCACACATCTCAGGGAACAACTTACCGATGACCTGCCAAGCTATCCCCTCCCCCTGTTCGATCTCCATTTCAGCGATACTGCCCGCATCGACCCCGAGACCTTCGAAGAGATGCTGTTCCGTGCCTTTGATGCCGAAAACGGCAACGACTCGGTCATCATCTGCAAGTCGAACAAACGGGCCAACCTCTTCAACCAAGCTGTCAGAGGCCGCATCCTGAACATCGAGGGCGAGATTGCCACGGGCGACCGTTTGATGATTGTGAAGAACAATTATTACTGGTCCCCTCGCGATTCACAATCAGACCGCACCCCATCAGGGAGCCACACCAGCAGCTTCATTGCCAATGGCGACATGGCCGAGATCTTGAAGATTGTGCGCTATGAGGAGCTCTATGGTTTCCGTTTTGCCGATGTGGTGTTGAGTTTTCCCGACTATCCGGAGGCACCCAACCTCGACGTAAAAATCATCTTGGACACCTTGAACAGCAACAGCGCCGCCCTTACCGAGGAGGAGAACACCCGTTTGCGTGAGGCCATCGAGGCCGATTACATGGACATCCCCAACCGTCGCGAGCGTTACAAGGCGATGAAGCAGAACCCATGGTTCAATGCCTTGCAGGTGAAGTTCGCCTACGCCCTCACCTGCCACAAGACCCAAGGCGGACAATGGAAGCAGGTGTTTGTCGATTCCTCGCTCAACCAGAAGGACGAGTTGGAAAAGGAAGACCTCCGCTGGCTTTACACGGCCGTCACCCGCGCCCAGGAACGGCTTTACTTCGTCAATTTCAAGGAGGAGTTTTTTAAATAATAAATGAAAACAGGGACACCCTTGGTAGGATGTCCCTGTTTGATTTTCGGTGCCTGACACCAATTACTCGGCAGGAGTCTCTGCCGGGGCTTCAGCTGCAGGAGCTTCGGCGACGGGAGCGGCTTCCTTCTTGCCACGGCCACGACGGGTGGTCTTGGCCTTCGGAGCCTTCTTGCCCTCGTTGGTGTAGATCTCGTTGTAGTCAACGAGCTCCATCATGCACATGTCGGCGGCATCGCCAGCACGCATGTTGGGCATGCGGATGATACGGGTGTATCCGCCAGGACGCTCAGCCACCTTGGTGCTGACTTCGCGGAACAACTCGGTGACAGCATACTTGTTTTGCAGATAACTGAAAACAAGACGGCGGTTGGAGGTGTTGTCCTCCTTCGAACGAGTGATCAACGGTTCAACATACATCCTCAAGGCCTTGGCCTTGGCAACGGTGGTTATGATGCGTTTGTTAAGAATCAGCGACGAAGCCATGTTCGACAACATAGCCTTGCGATGGGCGCTTTTTCTTCCCAAGTGATTGATTTTCTTGTTGTGTCTCATCTTTCTTAATCCTTATCTAATTTATACTTGCTGACATTCATACCGAACTCAAGGCCTCTGCTGCGGACCAGTTCTTCCAGCTCGGTGAGTGATTTCTTACCGAAGTTACGGAACTTGAGCAGGTCTTGCTTGTTGAAGGCGACGAGATCGCCCAGCGTTTCAACTTCAGCGGCTTTCAAGCAGTTGAGGGCACGGACCGAAAGGTCGAGGTCAACAAGCTTGGTCTTCAGCAGCTGACGGATATGCAACGAGCCTTCGTCGAATTCTTCGGTCACCTCTTTCTCATCGAGCACCGGGGTGATCTTCTCATCGGAGAAGAGCATGAAGTGGTAGATGAGGATCTTGGCGGCTTCCTTCAGGGCATCCTTGGGGTTGATGGAACCATCGGTCAGAATCTCGATCACGAGCTTCTCGTAGTCAGTCTTCTGCTCCACACGGTAGTTCTCAACCTTGAAGCTCACGTTGCGGATAGGAGTGTATATGGAGTCGATGGCGATGGTATCCACCGGAGCGCCAACCACCTTGTTCTCGTCAGCGGGAACATAACCACGGCCTTTGCCGATGGTCATTTCGATGTTCAGCTTGACGGAGGGTTCCATGTGGCAGATCACCAGTTCGGGGTTCAGCACCTGGAACACGTTGAGGAACTTGTTGATGTCACCGGCCTTGAATTCTTCTTGGCCGCTGATCACGATGTTCACCTTCTCGTGGGTCTCTTCAACGACTTGTTGCTTGAAGCGGACCTGCTTGAAGTTCAGCACCATGTCGGCAACATCTTCGATGACGCCTTCGATGGATGCAAATTCGTGGCTGACACCGTCAATGCGAATCGAAGTGATGGCGAAGCCTTCCAGTGAGGAAAGCAGGATCCTTCTCAGCGCATTGCCGATGGTAGTACCGAAACCTGGTTCAAGAGGACGAAACTCGAACACGCCTTTGGTGTCGGTTGATTCGACCATCACTACCTCTTCGGGTTTTTGAAACGCTAATATTGACATGGGTCTAGTGTTATTTAATTTGTTTTACCAGGTTAAAAATCAACAATTACTTAGAATACAATTCGACGATGAGCTGCTCGTTGATGTTTTCCGGAATCTCTTCGCGGACGGGGTAGTTCATGAACTTACCGCACATCTTCTCGCCATCCCATTCCAGCCAGCTGAAACGGTTGGTGTGGCCTTCGAGTGAATTGGTGATGACTTCCAAGCTCTTTGATTTCTCACGGACGCCGACGATGTCGCCAACCTTCACAAGGTACGACGGAATGCTGAGGGTCTGTCCGTTGACGGTGATATGACGGTGACTCACCAGCTGACGGGCGGCGTTGCGGGTCGGGGCGATGCCGAGACGATACACGACATTGTCGAGACGCGATTCAAGCAGCTGCATCAGGATCAAACCGGTGACACCTTCTTTTCTACGGGCCAGTTCGAAAGTCTTGTGGAACTGACGTTCGAGCACGCCGTAGGTATATTTGGCTTTCTGCTTCTCCTGGAGCTGGGTGCCGTACTCAGAGACTTTCTTTCTTCTCTTGTTGAGGCCATGCATTCCAGGGGGATAGTTTCTCTTTTCTAAATACTTGTCGGGACCATAGATGGGTTCACCGAACTTACGAGCAATCTTCGTTTTTGGACCTGTATATCTTGCCATAGTACTTACTTATTAAATGTTCAACGATTATACTCTTCTGCGTTTTGGAGGACGGCATCCGTTGTGCGGCAGCGGGGTAACGTCGATGATCTCGGTCACCTCAACACCCATGGAGTGGATGGCACGGATGGCTGATTCACGTCCTGCGCCAGGTCCCTTAACATAAACTTTAACTTTGCGTAATCCCAAGTCATAGGCGGTCTTGGCACATTCCTCAGCGGCCATTTGTGCGGCATAAGGGGTGTTCTTCTTGGAGCCCTTGAAGCCCATTTTGCCTGCTGATGCCCAAGAGATGACTTGTCCTTCATTGTTGGTCAAGGAAATGATGATGTTATTGAAAGAAGCTTTCACAAAGGCCATGCCTGTGGCTTCGATCTTAACAACACGTTTCTTGGTAACTTTACTGGTCTTTGCCATTTGTTGTTTTGTGATTTGTTAGATTAAATATGATCCAACTACCCTAATTACTTGGTAGCTTTCTTCTTGTTGGCGACAGTCTTCTTACGGCCCTTACGGGTACGTGCGTTGTTTTTAGTGCTCTGTCCGCGCACTGGTAAACCGGCACGGTGACGAACGCCACGGTAGCAGCCGATGTCCATCAAACGCTTGATGTTCATCTGAACTTCACCGCGAAGCTCACCTTCAGTCTTATACTCGTCAGCAATGATGTTACGGACGGTATTCTGCTCTTCGTCAGTCCACTCCTGAACCTTCTTTGCCGGATCCACTCCAGCCTTGCCCAGGATTTCCTTTGCCAAAGATCTTCCGATGCCGAAAATGTAGGTTAAAGAGATTTCACCGGCCTTGTTGCTCGGGATATCTACACCAGCGATTCTTGCCATAGTATTCTTTTTACTTTAATTAATTTCTAAATCAACCCTGACGTTGTTTTTCCTTAGGGTTCTTCTTGTTGATAACATAGACTCTGCCCTTGCGCTTCACAATTTTGCAATCGGCAGATCTTTTCTTAACGGATGCTTGTACTTTCATAATATTAATTCTTGTATCTGAACGTAATACGGCCTTTGGTCAAATCGTAGGGCGACATCTCAAGCTTCACCTTGTCGCCAGGGAGAATCCTGATGTAATGCATGCGCATCTTGCCGGAGATGGTCGCGGTGATAACCAGGCCGTTCTCGAGCTCAACGCGGAACATGGCATTGCCCAGCGCCTCGATCACTGTTCCTTCTTGTTCGATGGAGAGTTGTTTTACCATATACGATTCAAATATAATTTCTATTCTCTTGTGTCCGAAAATTTTCGGGCTGCAAAATTAGCAATATTTTTTTAATTCGCAAGCAAGTTTTCCAGGAAATCCACAGCTTACGCCTCAAAAAGACCCGCTATGGATCCCCTGGAAAGCTTTACCATTACATCCTGCCAACACGTCCTTTGATGCGACCTGACTTGGTGAGGCCGTCGTAGTGACGCATCAACAGATGGCTCTCGATCTGCTGCAGCGTGTCAAGCACAACACCCACAAGAATCAGCAACGAGGTGCCACCGTAGAAGTGAGCGAACGAGGTCGTCACTCCCATAAGGCTGACCAAAGCGGGCATGATAGCCACGATGGCCAGGAAGATGGAACCCGGAAGGGTGATTCTTGACATGATGGTGTCGAGGTACTCAGCGGTCTTCTTACCAGGCTTCACGCCAGGGATGAAACCACCGTTCTTCTTGATGTCTTCAGCCATCTGGTTCGAGTTGATCGTCACAGCGGTGTAGAAGTAAGTGAAGGCGATGATCAGGAGGAAGAACACGAAGTTGTACCAGAAACCATTGATGTTGGTGAATGCGGCAGTGAATCCACTGAGGTTCTCGGTTTGACGGAAACCGGCGATGGTGATGGGCAGGAACATGATGGCCTGCGCGAAGATGATAGGCATCACACCGGCTGCGTTGACCTTCAGCGGGATGTACTGGCGGACGCCGCCGTACTGGCGGTTGCCAACAACACGTTTCGCATACTGTACCGGGATCTTACGGGTACCCTGTACCAGAGCGATGGTGCCAACCATGACGAAGAACAGGACGATGAGCTCGATGACGAGGATCAGCAAGCCGGCACCACCTTGGGTGAAGCGGGCAGCGCACTCGCCAACGAAAGCACCAGGCAGACGGGCAATGATACCGATCATGATGATCAGCGAGATGCCGTTGCCAATGCCCTTGTCGGTGATCTTCTCACCCAGCCACATGATGAACAGGGTGCCTGCGGCAAGCAGGATGATGGATGAAATCCAGAAGAACACGCCGGGGTTGGACACGTATGGATCGAACGGAGTCACAGCCTGATTGGGAAGCTGATAGATGACGTTGCGGATGTAACCCGGGGCCTGGACGACCACGATACCCACAGTGAGGTAACGCATCACCTGGTTCAGCTTCTTACGGCCACTTTCACCTTCACGCTGCAGGCGCTGGAAGTACGGAATGACCATACCCAGCAGCTGGATGATAATCGATGCCGTGATGTAAGGCATGATACCCAGTGCGAAGATGGAGGCATTGCCGAAAGCGCCGCCCGAGAACATGTTCAACAGACCGAGAAGACCGGTGTTGGAGGAGTTCTGCAGGTTAGCCAGTTCGTTCGGGTTGATACCTGGAATGACCACGAAGGAGCCGAAACGATACACAAGGATCATCAGCAGCGTAAAGAGGATACGCTGACGCAGCTCTTCAATCTTCCAGATATTCTGAATGGTCTCAATCAATTTACGCATATCAATCAGATTTTTTCGCAAGTGCCGCCGGCAGCCTCAATGGCTTGCTGGGCCTTGGCGGAAAATGCATTGGCTTTGACTTCAAGTTTAGCGGTGAGTTCGCCCTTGGCAAGGATCTTCACGAGCTCCTTGGGATGGGTCACACCCTTTTCAACCAGGACCTCAGGTGTAATCACCGTGACGCCTGTTTCAGCAAGTTTCTGCAAAGTGGCGAGGTTGACAGGAGTATATTCCACGCGGTTGCGGTTGGTGAAACCGAACTTGGGGACGATACGCTGCAGAGGCATCTGACCGCCCTGGAAACCGACCTTGCGCTTGGCACCTGAACGGGCCTGGGCACCTTTGTGACCACGTGTTGACGTGCCACCCTTGCCCGAACCCTGGCCGCGGCCTTTTCTTGTCTTTTCCTTTACGGAACCCTTTGCTGGTTTGAGATTACTTAAATCCATATATACGCAGATTTATTAGTTCAACATTAAATTTCTTCGATCTTGAGGAGGTGTGCCACCTTCTTCACCATGCCGGCTTTCGACGGGTTGTCCATGTCAACTTCAACTGACTGGTGCATCTTTCTGAGGCCGAGTGCCACGAGGGTGTCCTTCTGATCTTGTGGTCTTCCGATACCACTTCTGATTTGGGTGATTCTTACTTTTTTCATCGTTTCAAAAGTTTTATCCGTTAAACACAGTGTCCAGATCAACGCCTCTCAGTTGGGCGACAGTGTAGGCATCACGCATCTTGGTGAGTGCGTCGAAGGTAGCCTTCACCACCGAGTGGGGGTTCGAGGAACCTTTCGACTTGGCCATCACGTTCTTCACGCCAACGCTCTCCAAAACAGCACGCATGGCACCACCGGCGATGACACCGGTACCAGGGGTAGCGGGTTGGATGTAGACGTAAGCGCCGCTGTACTTGCCGTACTGCTCGTGAGGCAGGGTGCCGTTCAGAACCGGAACCTTGACCAGGTTCTTCTTGGCATCGTCGATGCCCTTCTGGATGGCGGCGGTGGCTTCCTTGGCCTTACCGAGACCGTAACCGACAACACCATTCTCATTGCCTACGACAACCAATGCTGCGAAAGTGAAAGTACGACCACCTTTGGTCACCTTGGTGACGCGGTTGATGCTAACGAGGCGTTCTTTGAACTCGATTTCGCTAGACTTTACTCTTTTAACATTTACTTCTGCCATAACAATTAGAATTTAAGTCCTCCATTACGAGCTGCGTCGGCAAGCGACTTGACTCTACCATGATACAAATAACCATTGCGGTCGAACACGACGGTTTCGATGCCGGCGGCCTTAGCCTTTTCAGCGATCAGAGCGCCAACCTTAGCGGCTTGTTCGATCTTCGTGATCTTTTCGTTTTCGATTCCGTTTTCACGGGAACTTGCAGAGACGATGGTCTTACCGACTTCATCGTCGATGATCTGCACATAAATCTGCTTGTTGCTTCTGAAGACAGACATGCGTGGACGAGCGGCGGTGCCGGAGATCTTCCTACGGATTCTCTTCTTAATGTTCTGTCTTCTTTCTTCTTTATTAATTGCCATCTTACTGAGGTATTAACTATTTAATTAATGATTACTTACCAGCAGCTTTACCTGCCTTGCGTCTCAGGACTTCATCCTGGAACTTAATACCCTTACCCTTATAAGGTTCAGGCTTACGCATCGAGCGGATCTTTGCGGCCACCTGACCAAGAAGTTGTTTGTCGTATGAACGCATCTTCAAGATGGGGTTCTTACCTCTCTCGTTGATGGTTTCGATTTTGATCTCCGGAGGCATCTCCATGAAGATGGTGTGGGAGTATCCGAGGGCCATCTCAAGGATTTGTCCCTTGGCTTCGGCCTTGTAACCGACGCCGACGAATTCCTGGACGGTCTCGAAACCCTCGCTGACGCCTTTCACCATGTTGAAGATCAAGGCGCGGTACAGTCCGTGTTTGGCACCGGCTTCGGCAACAGCCTCGTTCGGTTTCACATGGATGTGGTCGCCTTCGACCTCCAAAATGACGTGGTCGGAGTATTTCTGAGTGAGCTCACCCAACTTACCTTTGACGGTGATGGTGTGTTCTTTGTCGTCGATGTTGACTGTAACGCCTGCCGGAATGGCGATGGGCATTTTACCTATTCTTGACATAATTCCAATCTCCTTTCCTTTGGTTGATTAGCTAACATAACATAACACTTCGCCACCGATATGGAGCTTGCGGGCTTCTTTGTCGGTCATCACACCCTGTGAAGTGGAAATGATGGCGATGCCGAGGCCGTTCATCACTCTTGGGAGGCTCTCGCTGTCGGCATATTTCCGGAGGCCAGGACGCGAAACGCGGTCGATGGTGGAAATGGCCGGCACTTTGGTCACAGGATGGTACTTAAGAGCGATCTTAATGACGTTCTGTGACTTCTTCTCTCCTTCTTCGAACTTGTAGTTCAGGATATAACCCTTCTCAAACAAGATCTTGGTCATGGCCTTCTTGATGTTCGAAGCGGGGATTTCAACGATTCTATGCTTTGCATTGACGGCATTGCGGATGCGGGTCAAATAATCTGCGATAGGGTCTGTATACATCTCTTACTGTTTTTAATGATTACCAACTAGCTTTCTTTACGCCTGGAATCAAGCCCTTCAGTGCCATCTCACGGAAGTTGATACGTGAAATACCGAACTGTCTCATATAGCCTTTCGGACGGCCGGTGAGTTGGCAGCGGTTGTGGAGGCGGACTGGGGAAGCGTTCTTCGGCAGTTTCTGCAGTGCTTCATAATCGCCAGCTTCTTTCAAGGCTGCACGTTTGGCAGCGTACTTGGCCACCATCTGTGCTCTTTTGCGCTCACGCGCTTTCATTGACTCTTTTGCCATGGTTTACTTTTTTTGATTTTTAAAAGGAAGACCAAAATGTTTCAACAAAGCCAAAGCCTCTTGATCAGTATTGGCTGAAGTGACGAAGGTGATGTTCATACCATTGATATGGTTGACCTTTTCGATGTCGATTTCCGGGAAGATGATCTGTTCGGTGATACCGAAACTGTAGTTGCCACGGCCATCGAAGCCTTTGTCGTTGATACCCCTGAAGTCGCGGACACGCGGGAGAGCGACGCAGACGAGACGTTCGAGAAATTCGTACATCTTGTCGCCGCGCAGTGTGACGTGGACGCCAATCGGGTTGCCGCGACGCAGTTTGAAGTTACTGACGTCGTGACGTGAGATAGTCGGAACGGCTTTCTGACCGGTGATGGCGGTCATTTCCTCCACACCATAGTCAATCAGTTTCTTGTCTGCCAAGGCAGCACCGATACCCTGATTGAGTGAAATTTTCAAAAGCCGTGGAACCTGCATCACGCTCTTATAGTGGAATTCTTCCATCAATGCAGGCACGATTTCACTCTTGTATTGAGTTCTAAGTCTGGGTTGATAGTTCATCTTACTTAATTATTTGACCGTTTTTCTTTGAGACGCGGACCAACTTGCCCGTTCTTTCGTCAATTTTACGTCTGACTCTCGTGGGATTGCCGTCAGTGTCGATCACCATGAGGTTGGAGATGTGGATAGGGGCTTCTTGTTTGATGATGCCACCTTGAGGATGCTCGGCGTTGGGACGGGTGTGCTTAGACATCATTCTGACGCCTTCGACGATAGCCCTTTGGGACTTTCTGTCAACGCTCATCACTTTGCCTCTTTTGCCTTTGTCATTGCCTGAGAGTACCAGGACAGTGTCGCCTTTCTTAACATGTAGTTTCATAGTCGTTCAATTTTAAATTACAACACTTCTGGAGCGAGTGAAACAATCTTCATAAACTGCTTTTCGCGCAACTCTCTGGCAACGGGACCAAAGATACGGGTTCCG
>JAEEGJ010004178.1_pt1 | contig 50221 bp, 43 predicted proteins | sample 8958761 | NCBI WGS metagenome assembly JAEEGJ01 (sample SAMN16246546, study PRJNA631951) | gut metagenome | biome: gut microbiome; feature: rumen; material: RS-attached | host: Bos | place: Iran: Karaj | collected 2018-10
CTCTTGTATTCCTCGAGCCAAGCAAGTGAGAACTGCTGGGTCTTGTTGATACCCGAAGGCTTCGCTCCCTCGTTGTAAGAGGAGTAGGCCTTGTAGAAGTGCTCGGCCCAGACATAACCGTCAGTCACGACATCAGGCTTGTTTTGCTGAGCCTCAATCGAGAAGTTGGCAGTGTAGGTGATCTGGGGTTTGCCCTGAGTTGCCTCCTTAGTAGTGATGAGGACAACTCCATAAGGGGCTCGGGCTCCATAAATGGCCGCCGCGGCGGCGTCCTTCAAGACGGACACCGTCTCGATGTCGTTCGGGTTCAACATGGAAGGATCACCCTCAACGCCGTCGATAAGGACGAGAGCGCTACCGCCGTTGATGGAACCTGTACCACGGACATTGAAGTCGGAAGTACGGCCAGGCTTACCGTCGGCCAGGGTGATATTCAGGTTCGGCACGGCACCTTCCAGCATCTGCGTGGCATTTGTGGCCGCGCGGCCCTCGAAGACATCACTTGTGACCTGCTCCACGGCACCGGTCAGGTTGACCTTTTTCTGTGTACCGTAACCGACGACGACCGTCTCAGTCAAAGAGATGGAGTCATCTTCCAAGACCACGTTCACCGTGGATTGTGTGGAAGGCACTTGGACCTTCTTAGACACATAGCCCAAAGAGGTGACATCCAAGGTCACATTTCCCGACGGAACCGACAGAGAGAAGGCTCCGTTCAAATCAGTGACAGTTCCCGTGGTGGTACCAGACAATACCACGCCGACCCCCATAAGAGGCTCGCCATTGGCGTCTTTCACAACACCGGTCACAGTCCGGTTCTGCGCGAACAGACCGAAAGCAGTGACCATTGACAGGAACAGTGTCAAGATCAGAGATCTTTTGTGAAACATAATTTTTTGAAAATTAAGTGGTTAAAGAAAGTATTGGTATATGGTTAGTTTGTAATAAGTGCGCCTTTAGTCCTAATGTTACGTAATTTGCACCAAAATATAATTAATTCATCAAATAGACAAGATTTTTCGACAAAAAAACACATTAGATAGAGATTACGAACTTTTTTTATATGTTTGCAGAGATGAGAACAGCTGTAGTCATACTCAACTGGAACACCAAAGAATTCCTCGACAAGTTTCTGCCGGGACTGGTTTCCAGCATGCCTGAAGGCGCTGAAGTCTTGGTCGCCGACAACGGGTCCACGGACGGATCATTAGAACTGCTTGACGAGAAGTTCCCAGGAATCAAACAGATACGTTTTGACAAAAATCATGGCTTCACCGGTGGGTATAACAGGGCTTTCGAGGCCTTGGTCAAAATGCCGGAAGCCTCTGATTTGGAGTATTTTCTGTTGATCAACTCTGACATCGAGGTTCCGGCCGGCTGGCTTGAGCCATTGATCTCTTGGATGGACAGCCATCCGGACTGCGCCGCATGCGGCCCGAAACTCCATTCCTGGCAAGACCGGGATAGTTTCGAGTATGCCGGCGCCGCGGGAGGCTTGCTGGACAAATACGGTTATCCGTTCTGCAGGGGCAGAGTCCTTAAAAAGCTGGAGAAAGACGATGGCCAGTATGACTCCCCTTCCAAGGTTTTCTGGGCCACAGGCGCTTGCCTGATGGTCAGGAAGGCTGACTACGAGAAGATGGGAGGTCTGGACGAAAGGTTTTTCGCCCACATGGAGGAGATCGACCTCTGCTGGAGGTTACAACTTGAGGGTCGGAGTATTTGTGTGATTCCAGATTCTGTAGTCTACCATGTAGGAGGAGGCACCCTGCCTAATGACTCTCCGTGGAAGCTCAAGCTCAATTATCGCAACAACCTCCTCATGCTCCGGAACAATCTCGCCAAGACTTATGCGCTCAGGGAGGCCGTCTCAGCTGATTCAGCGGTCGCGGCGAGGAAAGGATTCAGGAAAGCCGGAAGAACCATATTCATGCGCCAGTGCTTGGACCTATGCTCCGCTCTTGTCTACCTTCTTACCGGGAAAATCAGCCTTTTGAAATCCGTTTTTGAGGCCCACAAGGAGTACAGGAAACTCACTACAAGATTGGATGTTTCTGAGATCCAGTCGTTCTTGGAGTCGCATAAAGGGATCTCGGCACCTTTCTTGTTCCCGAAATGGATCGTTCCTTTGGCTATGACCAAAGGAAATGGTATATTTGCCTATATTAGGAAAAGAATATGAAAATCGTCATTCAAGGAGCCGGTGAGATCGGATCCCATCTGGCCAAGATGCTAAGCAAAGAGGCCAACGATATCACCATCATAGACGAGGATCCCCAAAGGCTCAACAGCTTAACCTCGATCGCCGATGTGATGGCCATTGAGGGACGTCCTTCCTCTATCAATGTAATGAGGGAGGCGGATGTCCAGAACGCGGATCTATTCATCTCCGTCGTGCCTTTTGTGCCTCAGGATGTGAATATCATCAGCGCTCTTCTGGCGAAGAACCTCGGAGCGAAAAAAGTCACCGCAAGAATCGACGACAATGAGTTTCTGACTCCGGAGAACAAACTGCTTTTCAAGCAGATGGGAATAGAGCTTATGTTCTATCCCGAGCGACTCGCCGCCGACGAGATATTCGATCTCCTGAAACATTCCTCAGCATCAGAATCGATGGATTTCGCCCGCGGAAAGCTGCAGGTCGAAGTATTCAAACTGGAAGAGGACTCCCCTCTTCTCGACATGAAGATCGCCGAGTTCGCCGCGATCGCAAGCAAAGACGAGCTCCAGTTCAGGGTTATCGCCATCTCCCGTGGCGGTAAAACCATAATGCCCAAATTCGACACCAAGCTCCAGTACCATGATCTGGTGTTTATCATAGCGACCAGGGAAGGAATCGGTTTCCTGATGAAGTTCCTTGGGAAGAACCATGTTGAGACCGACAAGGTGATGATCCTGGGTGGTTCCAGGATAGCTGAGCTTGCCGCGGAACAGTTGAGCAGGAAGATAAGCCTGGTGAAGATCCTTGAGAAAGACAAGGAGAGGGCTATGGAACTCTCCGAGAGGCTCCCGGACAATGTCGTGGTTGTCGTAGGAGATGGGCGCAACTCAGAACTACTTGTGGATGAGGGAATTAAAGGCTTCGATGCGTTCCTGGCCCTGACTGGCAAAGACGAAGCGAACGTGCTGGCTTGCGTGTCAGCCAAGAAATTCGGAGTCGAGAAAACCATAGCCGAAGTTGAGAATATAGAGTATATCCACCTTGCCGAGGAAATGGGTGTCGACTCAGTTATCAACAAGAAACTTATCACTGCCGGAAGGCTTTTCAAGTTCACTCTCAGCGGCAAGGCCAGGCTGGTCAAATACATGAGCGGCACCGATGCTGAGGTCCTTGAATTCACCGTGCCACCGGGCAGCGCCATTACCAAGGCCCCGTTGAAAGATCTCTCCTTCCCGAAGGATTCAGTGATTGGAGGAGTGATCCGCGGCAGCGAGTCGATGATAGCGATCGGAACCACCAAGATCGAGGCCTATGACAGGGTGGTCGTGTTCGCTCTTCCCCATGCGGTCAAGGAGGTGGACAAGTTTTTCAAACAGTAACCCGGAATCAAGATGAACGCCCTGGACAATAACTATAATAAGTATCAGAAATATTTCTCAGACGACCAGTTCTGGGGAAAACTCAAGAGAATGGCCCGCAAGGCCGGAATCAAGATCGCTTATGCCGCCTTGCTGTTATACTATGTCCTCCGCAACCCGGCCACTCCGAAAGCGGACAGGACAAAGATTATTGGCGCTCTGGGATATCTCATCCTCCCGACCGATCTTATTCCCGACTTCCTGCCCGTGGTAGGCTACACCGATGACCTGGCCGCCATCATGTGGGCTCTATATTCAGTGGCCAAGAACATCACCCCCGAGGTGAAAATCATGGCTCGGGAAAAGCTCGGGGAATGGTTCCAGGACTACGACAGTTCCGACCTCGAAGGGATGTCGTGATATGCCTAGCTATCTCCAAATAGAGAACATTTCAAAGTCTTACGGCCCGAAGATTCTCTTCGAGCATATAGGTTTCAACGTCAATGAGGGCGATAAGATAGCCCTGATCGCCCCAAATGGTACCGGCAAGACCAGCCTGCTGCGCATCCTCGCCGGCAAGGACAGCTCCGACTCCGGTGGTCGAGTCCTTTTCCTCAAGGACATAAGGATAGCCTTCTTGGAGCAGGAATATGATTTCGATCCGGCGGCGACCGTCTGGGACCAGATCATAGCTGACAGTTCCAAATGGATGGAACATCTTGATCCTGAGCATGTGGCGGCCTATGAACTCAAGATCCGCCAACTGTTGACCTCCTTCTCTATCGAAGACTCTTCGAGGCGAATGGGAGACTTGTCCGGCGGCGAGATCAAGAGAGTCGCCATCATTGTGATGCTCGCGAGTGAGGCGGATTTCTACATAATGGACGAGCCCACCAACCATCTCGACATCGAAGCTATCGAATACCTTGAGAGCTATCTGACCAGAGCCCGCTGTACCCTATTGATGGTGACTCATGACAGATACTTTCTGGATAGCGTGGCGAACATTGTGATGGAAATCGACCGGGGGCAGGTATACATTTATAAAGGCGACTATGAAAACTACCTTGAAAAGCGACAGGAGAGGATAGACAACTACAACGCTGAGACTGACAAAGTCCGCAATATCCTTCGCAGGGAGTTGGAGTGGATGCATGCCAGCCCATGCGCGCGCACCGGAAAGGCCAAATCCAGGAAAAACGCTTTCTATGAGCTTCAGGACAGGGCCGGCCAGGTCTACCGGACGACCCAGCTGAACCTGGATGAGATGGGAGGAGCGACAAGACTCGGGACAAAGATCATTAATTGCAAGAATTTGGGATTCAGTCTCGGAGGAAAGACCTTCATGAAGGATTTCACCTATAATTTCCAGCGTTACGAGAGAGTCGGCATCGTGGGTGGAAACGGCTCAGGGAAAACGACTTTCATCAACCTTCTGACTGGAAGGACGGGTGCGGACTTCCCTTTCGAGGTCACCGGAACCATCGAAAGAGGTGAATCTCTGAATATCGGATATTACCGTCAGGACGGGATGAGTTTCGATGAGGACCAGACCGTGCTTGAGACAGTGAACGACACCCATCTGTTGGGGCGTTTCATGTTCCCGCATGACATGCTGAACAACAAGATCAGGAAGCTCTCCGGAGGCGAGAAGCGCAGGCTATATCTGCTCACCATCCTGATGCGCCAGCCGAACCTCCTGGTGATGGACGAGCCTACGAACGACCTGGACATCGTGACCTTGAACGTGTTGGAGGAGTATCTCAAAGAATATAAAGGCACCCTCATAATTGTCTCGCATGACAGGCATTTCCTGGACCGCCTCGTGGACCATCTGTTCATATTCATGGGCGACGGTACCGTCAAGGATTATGTAGGCAGCTACAGCCAGTACCGTGAATATGTCCGCCGCCAGCCCAAATCTTCTAATGCTAACGCCGACGGTGATAGCGTCGGGGGTGACAACAAGAAAAAGGAACGTCGCAAATTGACTTATAAGGAGCAAAAGGAGTTTGAGGGGCTTGAGAAGGACATCGAGACATTGACCGCTGAGAAAGCTGACCTCGAATCGAAACTCAGTGGAGGTATAACCGACGTGGAGGAACTCAGGAAAGCCTCAGCCAGATTCTCAGAGGTTTCCAACCTCCTCGACGCCGCCGAAACCAGATGGCTGGAGCTGTCCATGATTCTGGATTGATAACTGATTATTCACTATATTCGCGATATGAGCTCATTTCTCGCACCTCCTCCCTTCAAAGAGGAAATGACCGGCCCGGAGGTCGATTCCATCTACAAGAAAAAACGCTTGCAGGTATTCCTGGGCATATTCATAGGCTACGCCGGCTTTTATATCGTCCGCAAGAATTTCTCGATGGCCATCCCCGGACTCGAGGCTCTCGGCTTCACCACCGAGGAGCTCGCCATCGTGCTGTCGATGAACGCCATAGCATACGGATTCTCGAAGTTCCTGATGGCCAGCATCTCGGACCGTAGCGACGCCCGGAAGTTCTTGCCCCTCGGCCTGGTCTTGGCCGCCCTCTCAATGGCGTTCATGATCGTTCCGGTGCAGTGGCTTGGAATCGAGCACAAGTTCTGGGCGATAGCGCTCATGTCATTGCTCAACTTCCTTGTGGGTTGGTTCAACGGAATGGGCTGGCCTCCATGCGGAAGGGTCATGACTCGATGGTTCTCAATCAAGGAGCGCGGCACGTGGATGTCTGTCTGGAATTGCGCCCACAACGTCGGAGGCGCTTTGGTCGGCCCTATGGCAACTTACGGCGCGGTTTGGTTCGGTTCCTGGTTCTACGGCGCTCATGCCGATCATTATTTCCTAATCGGATCTTTCGTGTTCCCGGCCGCCGTGGCCATCCTCATAGCCATTATCGCATACTGCATGATCCGTGACACACCGCAGTCTCTCGGACTCCCCTCCATCGAGAAATGGTCCGGACATGCGGCCAAGCATTACACAGTCAAGAGCGAGGAGGTCATGTCTGTAAAGGATATATTCAGAACGGTCCTTTCCAACAAGTTGCTCTGGTACATCGCATTCGCCAACGCCTTCGTCTACATGGTTCGTTACGGATGTCTTGACTGGGCACCTAAGATATTGACTGACAAAGGAATAGACCTGACCAGCACCGGCTGGGCATACTTCGCCTACGAGTTCGCCGCCATCCCTGGAACTTTGTTCTGCGGCTGGCTCAGCGACAAGGTTTTCAATGGTAGAAGAGCGCTCCCTACCATGCTGTTCATGGCTCTCGTGGGAGTCGCGATATTCATTTATTGGAAAAACCTTGATAATCTGACCGTTATCATCTCTTGCCTGATAGCCATCGGCTTCTTCATCTACGGTCCTGTCATGCTGATTGGTGTGCAAGCTCTTGACCTCGCCCCGAAGAACGCCGCCGGCACCGCCGCCGGACTTACCGGATTCCTCGGTTATGTGCTGGGCACGGCGATTCTGGCCAACATCCTTGTGGGCTTCACAATGAAACGAGCCGGATTGGACACCGTGTTCCTCCTTTTCATCGCCGCATGCGTCATATCGATCCTTTTGATGGGTCTGACTTACAAGGCAGAGCAGTATCTCGCGAAGAAAGAATAGATCTTTCTGCCATTCTGTCAGCGATTCTTTGTTGGCAGATAATTTGATATGTCCAAATTAGTTTAATGGAGAAAGACTATGAGCAAGAAGAAAAACAATGAGGAAGCAAAAGAGGAAGTGAAGGAAGAGAAGGTCAAGAAAGAGGATCTCGCCAACGAGAAACTTGAGGCTGATTTGGAGGCTCTTAGGAAAGAGAACGAGGAGCTGAAAACAAGCGTGGCGAAGGAGAAGGACGACTATCTCCGCCTGATGGCCGATTTCGAGAATTTCCGCCGTCACTCCGCTGAGACGAAGCTTGAGCTTGTCAGCACTGCGTCAGCTGACATAATCAAGGGCCTGCTTCCTGTTCTTGACGACTTCGAGCGCGCGATGAAAATGCTCACAGATGCTGAAGACAAGGTAGCCGTCGAGGGCACAGAATTGATATATAATAAGTTAATGACTTTCCTCAAGGCCAAGGGACTGGACATCATCAAGGCAAAAGACGAGAAGTTTGACACTGATTTCCATGAGGCCGTGGCTCAAGTGCCGGTTCCCGAAGAGGATAAGAAGGGCCTTGTGTTCGACGTGGTACAGACCGGTTATACTCTTTCCGGCAAGGTGATTCGTTACGCCAAGGTCGTTGTCGGAATATAGGAGGTTGATCCATGGCTGAGAAAAGAGATTACTACGAGGTTCTGGGAATCGCCAAGACAGCGACCGCTGATGAGATAAAGCTGGCCTACAGGAAGGCTGCCATGAAATGGCATCCTGACCGCTGGGTTGAAGGTACTGACGCTGAGAAGAAAACCGCCGAGGAAAAGTTCAAAGAAGCCTCGGAGGCATATTCAGTGCTTAGCGACCCTGACAAGAAGGCCAGGTACGACCAATTCGGATTCTCCGGTGTGGACGGCCAGGCAGGACCTGATTTCAGCGGAGGCTTCGGCAACCTGGAGGATATCCTTCGGGATCTCTTCGGAGGAGGCTTCGGTGGTTTCGGAGGCTTTGGCGGATTCAGTGGATTCGGCGGTGGAGGCGGCTCCACAAGGTCCCAGACCAGGGTCTATAAAGGACGTGACATCCGTACGAGAGTACGTCTGACCTTGGAGGAAATCGCCAAGGGCGTTGAGAAAGAGATCACGATAGAGCGCAACCGCCCCTGCCCCGACTGCGGAGGTAAAGGAACCAAGAACTCTTCAGACATAAAGACTTGCCCGACCTGTAACGGATCGGGCCAGGTTCAGCATGTGACCAACTCATTGTTCGGAAGGACAATGACTTATTCCACCTGTCCCCAGTGCGGTGGTGAGGGAAAGATAGTCACCAATCCATGCCGCACATGCGGAGGCACCGGGCTTGTGAGGAAACGTGAGACTGTCAAAGTCAAGATTCCTGCTGGTGTCGAGGACGGAATGCAGCTTACTCTCAGGGGTGAGGGCCATGCGGCTCCTCATAACGGAGTGAATGGAGACCTGCTTGTCATTATCGAGGAGGTTACCCATTCCAACCTTAAGAGAGAAGGCAATAATCTCTTCTATTCCACCATGATATCCGTCACGGACGCCATACTCGGCACCGAGATAGCTGTCCCTTGCATAGACGGTACTTATAAGGTAAAAGTCGAACCAGGAACACAATCCGGAGCCGTCGTGAAACTCCGAGGAAAGGGCCTCCCGGCTGTCAGCGGATACGGAAGCGGAACTGGAGACATGTATGTGAAAATCCTTGTCTGGATACCTAAAAGACTCTCGAGCGAGGAGAAGGCCGCCCTGCAAAACATGAGGACCAGCCGCTCCTTTACCCCAGACCCTTCAAGGGACGATAAGGCGGTGTTTGACAAGATCAAGGATATTTTTTAAATATTCCTCAAAAAAAGTTTTGTGATTGTAAAAATATTCGTACTTTTGCAGTCCGAAATTTAAGAGCAACCTCTTGCGGGTCGTTATCAGATGTGCGTAATGTTGCGTAAAAAGTATTGAGAGATGGATTTAATGAAAATTGTTGAGCAATCTTTCGCTAACGAGAAAGTTGCTACCTTCCCTAAGTTCAAGGCCGGTGACACCATCACCGTCACTTACAGGATCAAGGAAGGCGATAAGGAGAGGCTCCAGAACTTCAGGGGCGTCGTCATCCAGGAAAGGGGCGCTACCCCGACCACCAGGACTTTCACCGTCCGCAAGGTTTCCGGTGGAATTGGTGTCGAGAGGATTTTCCCCTTCCAGTCACCGTTCATCGAGAACATCGAGCTGAACAAGGTCGGTAAGGTCCGCAGAGCCAGGATATTCTACCTGCGTAACCTCTCTGGTAAGAAGGCCAGGATCAAGGAGCGCAAGTTCGCTGGCAAGAAGGCAGAGGCCGACGAATAGAAAGCTAAGGTCCCCTAGCTCAACTGAATAGAGCATCTGACTACGGATCAGAAGGTTACAGGTTTGAATCCTGTGGGGATCACCACTTTAGCGGAATTAGCTCAGTTGGTAGAGCATCATCTTCCCAAGCTGAGGGTCGCGAGTTCGAATCTCGTATTCCGCTCGCAAATTAAAAGATAGCCGAAAAATTTTCGGCTATCTTTTTTTGTATAGATCCACCCATAATCAAGAACCTCCGCCCAAATCGCCTTGTATCAGGCTTTGGGCGGAGGCGTGGAATAGAAAACCTTACGGCTCGTCAGGCCTCCGGAATCTCGTTCGCCGCAGGAGCGGAGAACGGAGACGGAGTTGAGCCAACTTTATATGTGTCATCCTCGATTTCCTGCTCGGGGATGTCATACATGGCGGGACGCTCACCAGTGGTCAGCTGGGTGAATTCAGCCTCATCAATCATCTTGCAGTTACCGTTGAAAACGGCATCAAGATCAACCTGGAGCCTTCTGATGTGAAGGTCACCACTCACAACACAAGTGTCCTTAAGGCTCAGGGTGTCCTTAACATAGAAATTGCCGTCTATCTTGCCCCAAAAATCGCAACTCGTGCAAATGATGTCGCCTTTGACGACAGCCTTCTCACCGACCACAACCTTGGCCTGGGAGACTATTTTACCCTCAAAATTACCATCGATCCTGATGTCATTCGGAGAAGTGATCTCACCTTTGATGCTCGATCCGGCCGAGATCCTGCTGATGTCGTTGACTCCCACTGAGTCTCCGGACCTGTCATAATTCGCTGCCATATTCTTTTTCATTTAATCGTTAATATTCAAATACTTCTATACAAGACCGACTCCATGGCAGTTCTTGTATTTCTTACCGGAGCCGCAAGGACAAGGATCATTGCGCCCGACCTTCTTCTCGACATGAACCGGAGTGTTGGCCTTCTGCTCACCATTCGTCACGAGATCGTTGCGACGGGTCTGCATCTGGCTCATGTCCGTCCGACGCCTCGGTGCCTGGGCAGGACGCGCCTCATTCTCATCCCTCAACGGGACGAAGGCCCTGAGAAGGAATGAGAGGACATCCTTGTTGAGATCCTCAAGCATAGAGGCGAAGAGGTTGTAGCTCTCGAGTTTGTAAACCACAAGAGGATCCTTCTGCTCGTATGCGGCGTTCTGTACGCTTGTACGAAGATCGTCCATCTCACGGAGATGCTGCTTCCAATGCTCATCGATCTGATAAAGGATGATGGTACGGCTGAGCGCCTTCGCTATCTCTTTACCCTGGGTGTTATATGCTTTCTCAAGATTGACGCTGAGAGTCAACATCTTCCGTCCGTCAGAAATCGGGATAGCGATGTTCTGGTACATACTCCCCTGCTTCTCGTAAATCTGCTTGATGAAAGGATAGACCTTCTCGGCCAGGGTGTTCATCCTACGGTCATATACCTCCTGCATATGCTTGCAAAGGGCGTCTGACAGATCGTTGGGCTTGGCGCTGGAATAGAAGGCCTCATCGAATCCGAGGTCGATGGACAACTGGCCCATCACATATTCCTCAAAACTCTGGTAGGACATTCCCTCCGCCCTGTCGGCGATAAGGTTCGAGGAATCGATCATCATGTTCTGAACATCGATCTCAATCCTTTCTCCGGAAAGAGCGTTACGGCGGCGCGCATAGACAGCCTCACGCTGATAGTTCATGACATCATCGTACTCGAGCAGTCTCTTTCGGACACCGAAGTTGTTCTCCTCCACCTTCTTCTGAGCGTTCTCGATGGACTTGGAAAGCATTCCGTTGACAAGAGCCTCGTCATCAGCCATACCCAACTTATCGACCACACCAGCGATCCTTTCGGAACCGAACAGACGCATAAGCTTATCTTCAAGGGAGATGTAGAACTCGGAGGAACCCGGGTCACCCTGACGGCCGGAACGGCCCCTCAACTGACGGTCGACACGACGGCTGTCATGCCTCTCCGTACCGATGATCGCAAGTCCGCCGGCTTCCTTGACCTCAGGCGAAAGCTTGATATCGGTTCCACGGCCAGCCATATTGGTGGCGATGGTCACATTGCCCTTCTGTCCGGCCTGGGCGACAATCTCAGCCTCCCTGGCGTGCTCCTTGGCATTAAGGACATTATGCTTGATGCCTCTCATACGGAGCATACGGCTCAAAAGCTCTGATGTCTCCACATCAGTAGTACCAACCAGAACCGGCCTTCCTTGATCGGTGAGCTCCTTGACCTTGTTGATAACCGCCTGATACTTGGCCTTCTTGGTCTTGTAGATGAGGTCGTCCTGATCATCCCTGATAACAGGTCTGTTGGTAGGAATCACGACCACATCAAGCTTATAGATGGACCAGAACTCGCCCGCCTCTGTCTCGGCGGTACCGGTCATACCGGCGAGTTTGTGGTACATCCTGAAATAATTCTGGAGAGTGATGGTAGCGAAGGTCTGGGTCGCGGCCTCGACTTTGACGTTCTCCTTCGCCTCGACAGCCTGATGCAAACCGTCGCTCCAACGGCGCCCCTCCATAATACGGCCAGTCTGCTCGTCGACGATCTTGACCTTGTTGTCGATCACGACATAGTCAACATCCTTCTGGAACATGGCATATGCCTTCAAGAGCTGGATCATGGCGTGGACCCTCTCGCTCTTGAGGGAATATTCCTCCATCAGCTTGTCCTGGCGCTCCTGCTTCTCCTCCGGGGATAGAGTCTCGTCCTTCTTGATGTCGGCGATCTTGCTTCCCATGTCGGGCAGGACGAAGAAATCAGGATCGGACACCGAGTTGGCAAGGGCGTCGTGACCCTTGTCAGTCATGTCGACAGAGTGCTGCTGCTCGCTGATGACGAAGTAAAGCTCGTCAGTGACTATGTGCATCTGGCTCTCATTGTCCTGCATATAGAAGTTCTCAGCCTTCTGCATAAGGGCCTTCATACCTTGCTCGCTGAGGAACTTGATGAGAGGCTGATACTTAGGCAATCCTTTATAAGCCCTGTAGAGCAGCATTCCTCCCTCATCCATCTTACCTGCGGCGATAGCCTTCTTGGCCTCATTAAGGACCTGGTTGACAAGGGTGCGCTGCTTCTGGTAAAGACTCTCGACATAAGGGCGATACTCGATGTACTGCTCATCGTCCTCCGCCTTGGCGACAGGACCAGAGATAATCAACGGGGTACGGGCGTCATCAATAAGGACGGAGTCAACCTCGTCGACGATGGCGTAGTGATGCTTGCGTTGCACGAGGTCATTCATATTGACCGCCATATTGTCACGCAAGTAGTCGAAACCGAACTCGTTGTTGGTACCGAAAGTGATATCGCAGTTATATGCCCTCTTACGGGCGTCGCTGTTGGGCTCGTGCTTGTCAATACAATCAACCGAGAGGCCATGGAACATATAGAGAGGTCCCATCCACTCGGAGTCACGCTTGGAGAGGTAGTCATTAACGGTAACTACGTGTACTCCCTTTCCGGCGAGGGCGTTAAGGAATACAGGCAAGGTGGCAACGAGGGTCTTACCCTCACCGGTCGCCATCTCAGCGATGCTTCCCATCTGCTCCTTGTTGGATTTCACTCCACCATTCAGGACGATACCACCGATCAACTGGACATCGTAATGAACCATGTCCCAGGTAACCTCATTACCTCCGGCGATCCAATGGTTATGATAGACAGCCTTGTCGCCGTCAATGGTCACAAAATCGTGGTTGATGCTGAGGTCCCTATCGAACTGGGTCGCTTCGACAACGATTGTCTCATTTTCCTTGAACCGCCTGGCGGTGGATTTCATAATAGAGAAAGCCTCAGGAAGAATCTCCTCCAGGGTCTTCTCAATCTGCTCATCCTCCTCTTTCACGAGCTTGTCTGACTCGGTGGCGAGATTTTCCTTCTCGGAAACGGGAATATCTTCCTCCAGTTTCGCCTTTATCTCGGCGATCCTCGCCTCGAAGGGCGCCTCGCATTCGCGAAGCTTATCCTTCAGGGCCTGGGATCTTGCCCTCAACTCGTCATCTGAAAGAGCGTCTATCGCGGGATAAGCCGCCAGGACCTTGTCCAGGACCGGCTTGATGAGCTTCATGTCACGGTCGGCTTTCGAGCCGAATATCTTTCTTAATAAGCCTGATACAGCCATAAAAAAACTTTGTCTCTGATTAACCTACAAATATAGCGATAATCAGAGACAAATACAATTATCAGACCTTGGAATTAGGACTGACACATCGTCAGAACATGAATCCCACGCCTAATTTCAGCTGGCTGCGATGGATCTTGAGAACCCCGCTCGTGAGATTGCCGCCATTGCGGTTGACCACACCATAGTCATACCTGACTGAAAAACGGACGGCGTCCATGACATCGAAAGCGACACCGCCACCGAGAAGGACATCAAAACGGCTGTACTTTGTGTAGCCGCTAAGCTGGCCGCTGTAGATGTCATATTCCATGCTGGTACTTCTCTCCTTGATCCTTGAGGTCAAGCCGAGATCGAGGGTAGGTCCGGCGAACACCACGATGCGCATATCCTCGCTCATAGGGAACTTGATATTGAGATCGAGAGGAACAGCCAGATAAGTCTCGGTGAAACCGACCTTTGTGTAATCATAAATGTTGACCTCGCCACCGGTAAAATAGCCGAACTGGATTCCGGGGGCGAATCCGACAGTGCCTTCTATCAGAGGAATATCATAGGACAAGCCAAGAGTTCCGCCATAAAGGTCAGCGGAGACATGTCCAAGAGTGTAATCGAACCGGGTGTCGCTGAGTCCGAAACCGACTTCAGCCACAAGATTCTGGGCAAAAGCGTTTGTCCCGGCAAGCGCCAATGACGCCGCGAGGATGGTTGTGATGAACTTTCTCATATTATTCAAATTGATTTATAATAACATATATTCAAAAATAATGCTCATTTGTCATCCGCAGGCAATTTCACCTGGTCGCCCATCTCACGGAGAAACTCCCTGGAGAAATACTTCATGAACCCGCCAGCAGAAGTCAGAGTCAGTTCCCCGAAATAAACCTTTCCATCAACATCATAGAGGTCAACCCGCATCTGGGGAAATCCTTTTGATAGTTCTGAAGCTATCTCCAGCATTCTCCGGAAACTAGCCGGCTTGGGAATGGCGCCTCCCCCGTCCTTGTAATGATCAGTTACCACAAGCGCATCGGGAAGAGGTTTCCAATTCAAGTCAAACACGTTGAGATCCAACGAGTTCTCTGTCCTGTCACTGCAAGTCAGGATCGAATAAGGCTTGCCGTCGAAACACCAGAACTTATAGTCAACCATAGACCGTGAGCCTGCCGGCTGAGTCGACGAGTCCAACAGTTCCTCAGCAATGACAAGGGGTGTTATCTTTGTGTAATGCAGTTCCGAGGTCTCGAATCCGCATCTTACTTTCATCAACTTGGAGAAATGAGCTACCGTCGCAGGAATGTCCAGCTTACTCTTGTCAGAGCATATCACAGCATCTCCGCTGCCGTTATTAAGCTTCAGCACAAAAGAATCCGGAAGGCTGTCCCAATCAATATCCTCCGCCTTCTCCCAGGTCCCGAGCGACTTGACAAGAGTGTCACCGAATCCTTTTCCCTCCACATATTTCCGGACCGCGAACTTGTCGGCAAGAATAGGCCACATCGAGGTGTCGCCGTTGAACTTGAGCCAATTGATCTTCTCATTCAGATCTTTAGGATGCTTGAGATCCGGCCAGCGGTGAAGCATCTGGTAATATTTCAGCCTCGCGACTGCCTTCGCCCCCAGCAAATGAGTCTTCGCCAGGGTACGCAGCACAAAGTTGAATAAATCGCTAAACCACTTTCTCATATTAAATGAAAGCTCCTTTTGACATAGACTTCTTTCGATAATCTTTCGCCTTCTGGTACTCGCCGAAAGCCTCACGCATGTACTTCAGAGGAAGGAAAGACTTGAATTTCAAGCAACTGTACAGTGAGTAAAGGAAAACGTACAACGCCTGACAGAAAGGCTTCCTTCCAGGATCGGAGAACCTGTGGAGGGCATACGCGAAGACACTGCGGTAGATATACCGCTCCTTCGGCTGCTTTCTCTCGCCAATATCATGTACGACAAGCGCGTCCGGAACGACTCCGATGCCGTAACCATGGTAAAGGACACGGGAACAATAGTTGTCGTCCTCCCCATTAAAATGGAACAGCGGTGAGAAAAGCCCGACTTCCTCAATTCCCTTCCTGGAAATGAACCAATGCGCGGCCATGACGAAAGGAACCGACCAAAGGCGATCATCAACAACTCTCCGGCTCGGAACAACCCTGGACTTGAAAAGACGGTTCATTTCCTCAAGGCCATCATTCATCTGCATTGGGCTCAGAAGCACATATTCAGGATGGGACTCATTGACAGCCAACAACTTCCCTATTGTGTCCGGCATAATCCACGCATCCTGGTTCAACAAGTAGACATAGTCATAACCATTGTCAAGAGCATAGCGCATTCCCATGTTATTGGCCGCTCCGAAACCCAGATTATCGGTGTTGACCACCAGTCTCACTTCCGGGTAATGCTCTCTGATCCACTCAGTGGTGCCGTCAGTTGAACCGTTGTCAGCCACAAAGACATCCACAGGCACCTCTGAAGCCTTAAGGCTGCCTTGGCACCTTTCCACCCACCTCATACCGTTGTAGGTCACTATTATGACTAATACTCTCATCGGTTACGCAGTTGGTTGTAATACTTGATGAAGATCTCTTTCGGAGATTTCCTGGTGAATATGCTGTGGCGGACATTCCTGGCCGTCGCTGACATAATGCCATTATGACTGGAAGGGTCGCCGCAATCCTTGAACAAATACTTCAAACTCCGGGCCGCCTCAACGCACCAGCAATAAGCCCCTAAAAGCAAATATGCCAATGCGTTACCTCGTGTGAAGAATATCAACGCTCCCCTGACCCGGGCAGGCTTGATGGCAGCCTCCATCATGGAAGCCGTGGAGTTGGCAATATGGTATAGGGTCAAATCCGCGTCGGTGTAAACTCCGTACCCGTTCTCGTTCATCTTGGTGCCGAGGGCCACATCCTCCGGAGTAAAGAAATATGTCTCATCAAACCACCCCATCCGCTTGAAAATATCCGTCCTGGCGAGGAAGGCGGCACCATTGAGATTATATGTCTTGAACAAGCCCTCCCGCATCGTCCATTTTGACGGTTTCGTCTCGTTGTTGAAGTGGAGATAACGAAGGATATATCCCCAGCCCGTGAACTTCCGCCGCCCGCAGGTCTGCACCCTCCCGTCGGGGAAGACAATCTTCGGAGACACTACCGCAGCATCGGATGGAAGTTTCTCAAAATCAGCGACAAGCCGGTCAATTACTGGAGAATCGATGTAGGTGTCATCATTGACAATAAACGTGTATTCACCAGAGACTTGACGCAGTGCTAAATTGTTATTTTCCGAAAAACCGCGGAGAGAATCGCTCCGGACGATGGTAACCCAAGGATACTCCTCTTTCAGCGACTGAAGATTACCATCCGAGAACATATAGGCCACCACGAAAGTCTCATAAGAGACACCCGTGTGTGCCCGTATGCTGTCCAGACACGGACGAAGCACATCCATCTTGTCCATGCAGACTATCACTATGCTGACCTTCGGACTCATATCTTATCTTAAAAAAACAGAAGCCACAATCCTCCTGAATGTCCAATGGAATTTCAAGGCAATGCGGCGGAAACCTTTGATTTCCTTGGACTTATCTAATAACGAGTGTCGTTCCGACTCTATGCAATCGGCATTCCTAGAGTTTATTCCCTCTCCAAAAAGCAAAGACGGACGGAAATCCTCCTTCCAATAGACAGGCATCAAAGAGAGCTGATCCCTTTGGGAGAAGGAACTGTATTCATTCCACCATCCCTCAGAAATTCTCTCAACCTGCGGATCATTGTGCATCCGGAATATCACATTGTTCTCCATCAGCCCGAAATGTCTCGGGAAACCTTTTTTCAGCAGATGCCGCCTTTGGCGGAAAGCGTCCCGGAAGCCGATCCTAAGATCCCTGTAACAACGGGAAATCTCCTCATAGACACAGTCCCTGGTCAAATGAGGAACCTGGGCGATTAGCTCACCACGGGAAATGGCGGAATCCACCGCATCATAGAACACTTGGCTTTTAATCTTTATGTTAGCGTCGATCCACACGCTGGCGTCATAGTCAGCTAAAGCCTTGTGCGGCAATAATTTCACATATCTTGAGCGCCTTGTGGGATCTTTCTCGAGACAAGGAATCGGACGTATTTCCCACACTCCCTTTTTTCCCTCCGGAAGATCATCAGTGAAGCAGATATAATCGAAAGCGGTATCGACGACATCCGGCTGGCGGATCTCGTCGTATCTACCTACTATACAAGTATATATAACCTTTTTATTCATCTTTATGCGGAAGGACACATTGGGCGCCAAGTTCTACCAAAAACTCATCAGTGAAATAATTCATTTTTCCTGAATAGCTCGAGAATGTCATCTCTCCAAAATATAAATTCCCACCAGTCTCATAAAAATCAACCCTAACCTCGGGGAAACCTTCAGACAAAACGGAAGCCGAATCCAACATTTTATTTAAACAAAGAGGTCTGGGAATATTGCCCCGTCCATTCTTAAAATGATCCGACTCAACCAGAACATCAGACCGGACATTCCAATCCAAATCATACAAGTTAAGATTAAGAGTCTTTTTTGTTCTGTCACTACACGTCAGGATCGCATAAGGTTTCCCGTTAAAACTCCAAACCTTATAATCTATTGTGGATCCTGAAACCGACTTGTCCTCAACCTCGAGAAACTTCTCAGCGACAACTAAGGGCTTGATGTGGTTGTAATACAACTCACCATTATAATACCCGAATCTCTTTTTTAGGCTTTTCTTCAGATCCGCCCGTAAGGCAGCATCATTAAAACCTTTGGATTTGTCCACTATGTGTGTGGAACCGCTATCGTGATTGCATTTTATGACGAACTTATCTGGAAGTGGCTCAAAATCAATATCTTCAACCCTTTCCCAAACACCCAGCAATGGAACAAGAATGTCACCGAGACCTTTGGATTTCACATAATCCCTGACCTTGTATTTGTCCGAACAGAGTGTCCACATTGAAGTGTCCGAGCAACACATAAGCCACTGGATCTTCTCATTGATATCCCGAGGATTATTCCAATCGACCTTGTAGCCCTTCCACTTCAACCATCCCCTATCCACGTAATACCTGGGGAAGTGGTCCTGTAGAAAATGCCTGACCGTCCAATTTATTTTCCTGAGAATAGCCATCATTAACCAAGCTATTTGTTCTTTTCCAAAAACCTCATTAAACCGTCCCTATGAGCGTCACATCCCACATAATCAAGGAACAAGTCACCTTTCTTTTTTGACAAGAAAGGTTTGATGAAACCTATACGGGACAGCCTGCGAGCCAGCTTATCCGGAAGGGCAAAAGCACCCCTATAGACGAAATCCTGCCTGTCAAGGAAGGCATTATATTCATTCTCAAGAGCTTCCGGGTCAGCGATAACACTGTTTAGCTCGCTGATATGAGAGAGGAAAGCATCGGAGGATGCCTCATCCATTATATGAGGCCCGGGGTGCTCCAAGCATTGTGAGAACGGGATCAATTTGAAGCCGATCTCCGCCTCTTCCGCAAGATCGAGTTCCACCATAACTCCCTTGTGCCACGAGTCGCATTCAGACTTGAAAGGCTCGAAACAGAAGTTGCCGATCCCATAGAAAATGGGCTTTCCTGAATATACTTCATACCCGGAGCAGCAATGCTGATGATGATTTATGACCGCATCAGCACCCGCATCGACAAAGGCCCTATAAGAACGGACCATCCTAGGAGAAGGATATTCACAACGCTCATATCCGCCATGAACGATAACCACCGCATAATCAGCTTGTTCCCGAGCCATACGGATTTGGCTGACTTGCGTCATAGGGTCCAGTTCAGCCGCGCCTGGCGTATTCTTTCCAGCTATAGAGAATTCCCTCTCGCAGCAATTGATGATAGCCAGGGTCTTTCCACCGATGTCTTTGAAAAGAATCCTCGAAGCTTCCTGCCTGTCTTTCCCAACCCCAACGTGATCTATTGCCCGGGCATCAAGAAGAGACAAGGTCTCGAAAATTCCCTCCGGGCCAAAATCATTGATATGGTTATTGGCGAGGGTAACACAATCGAAACCGGCATATTTCAAAGCGTCAAGAGCCTTGACTTCACATTTCAAAGCTGGTCCGACTTTACTGATCGGTTCCAGCGCTCCAGTGACAGGACACTCAAGATTGACAATTGAATAGTCAACCTTCCCTGTTATCTCCTTGATATCAGAGAAAACCGACTCAAATACGCCTTTCCCTAAACTCTCTTTAACTTTACCTGACGGGTAGAAGTCCCCTGCTACTAATACTCTCATTTCCCTAAACTGTTAAGAAAACCGAGGAGAGGATCTCCCCAAATGGAATAATCAAAACTGCCATGACATAGAGCCCTTGCCCCTTCGGAAACCTTTTTTCTCTCTTCCTGATTCATGAATACCCGGACAATCGCCCGGGCCAAGGCATCATTGTCCTCCAAGTCAATGATATATGCGGATTTGCCATCCTCAAGCCAATTCATAGCCTCACCAAACCGAGTGATAATCACGGGTTTCCCGGCAGCAAGATATTCCCCGAGTTTGGTCGAGAAACCGTAACGGTTCTGCAGAGTCGGATACTTGTTGATAATAGTAAGAGTAGCTCCAGATAGATAATCGCTCAACTTACAGCCATTAAGATAGCCTATGAAGATGACCTTGCCGTCAAGGTCATATTGATTTATCAAACGGATAATCTCATCTTTGTGAGGAGAGTCCTCAACAGAGCCTGATAATACAAACTTGACCGGGAATGGTATGCCTCTACACGCCTTTCCAAAGGCCTCGATCATTCCAAGGATTCCGTCCTTTTGCTCGAAAAGTGTTCCTGAATGGAAAATGTACGGGACCTCTTGATCCATGCTCTTGTCGGGAAGATTAAACTCCTCATAATCGACCAAGATGGGAACCTTGATATGTTTACAATCCGGTCTTGTCCATTTTTTCGCGAGTTCAAGGAGCGGATCGGAGATACTTATGACTCCGTCAAGAATCGGAAACTGCTCATTAAGAACGCGTTCCCGCATGTGAGCCGTTTCTTCGGTCTCTACGGAAGTTCCATATGGTATCTCGCATAAATCCCTTACACAGAACGCTCCCACACTCTTGGCCGCATTCATGAATCTCAACATCAGATCCAACTGCTGCCCCATGTACAGGAAGAGCACGTCTCCCTTATGGAGATTCTTCCTCAAGTATCTTTCAGTCAACTTGGCATCAAGCCAATTAAAGAACTTACGGGTGACATAATGGTTCCCTTTATATGGCGATCCTCCGATATAGCGGTATGGAACACCATGGAAAACACCTTTGGAGGCAGTATTTCGCGCCTTGCCCCGCTTTTCCGTCCTCCTGAACAGAACCACCTCACAATCAATTCCTACGGATATCATCGCCCGGGCATAACATGTCACCCTCTTTGTCCCGGCCATCCCATTAGGATAAGGCTCTGGCGCAACGATTATCAGTCTCATTTACCAGCCCTCCTAATGATTTTATAGAATATCTCTTCTATAAATGCGCGTTCACCTTTCGTAAGAGCATAAACGTATGATAACGAGCCTATTACCAAGGTCGTAACAACTGTGACAGCGACAAGTCTGAGAAAACCAGACGGCATGATGGCACGGACTCCGTAACCGGTGATAAAGGCGAATACCGCGACCAAAGCCAACCTGAATAATACGGTTTTGCAGAAATCCCAGACCGGGAAACCCTCCTGCCGCTTGCAGATGAGAAGAGTAAAAACATCAACAAAAATCTGCATCACAAAAAAGGCGATATATGACGTCTCCGGAGAGCATCCGAACGCATAAGCGACCCAGACAGCAATGAAAGCGATAACATTCATCAGACCTGTCATGATGCAGAAATACTTGATATTCCCGGAGGATATGATCAATTGCCTTGTCGTATTCATACCGACATCCACCAAGATACATATCAAGGAAATTCTCACGAACGTTGACGTGTATTCAGGGACATCTTTTAGCCAAAGTTCCAGAAGATAATCGCACTCGAGGATGATTGGTGTCACGATAAGCAGAAGAAGCAGGAAGGATATCTTGACGCCCTTATGGACAAGATCAAAAGCATATTTCCTGTCCCCTTCCGCATATGATTTCGTGAGACGCGGATTAAGGGCCTGCAAGAAGTTCACCGCAAAAGGACGTACAGTTCCTTCCACCTGCGTGGTCACTCCCCTCGCGGCGTTGACAAGGACACCGAAGTACTTGTTTACCAGCAGGTTGGTACCACTACTAGCCATCACACCGAATCCAGAGCTGAAGAAATTCCAGCCCACGAAACCTGACATCTCTTTAATGATGCCTTTGTCAATCACTATTTTCCCCCTGCTCTCGTCAAAGTGCCGTTTGCAGTATGCGCCGTAAGTCATACGCACTAAAACAGCTATAGCGAGCATCAACACTGAATAGGTCTTAAGCTTGTCAAAAGAAGAATACATCAGCAAGATAGCCACAGAGAGTTTCAAGAGAGCCTCCAAAATACTGATGTAGGCATAAGCTGACATCTTCTCATGGGCCACTATCATGGAGTTATAAGGGACGCTGAGCAAAGTTACGCACAGGATACCGAAAGAGCAGTGTAGAACCCAATGGGCAGCCCCGAGCCGGTCCGGAGGAATACTCATGTGACTATTGAGCCACCAGAGACCAGCTGTCTCCACAATCAGGCCGACCACGACGCACATGAGCAACTGTATTATCACGCTAGCCGAAAAAACACGGTGAGTCTTATCCGGATCACCCTCTCCAAGAGAGTAGGTCAAGAACCGAGTGATCGCATTAGACACCGAGCCAGTCAAAACAGCGCAAAAAGCCACCACACCACCTACAGCGTTGAAAACACCATAGTCGTGCTGGCCGAGAGTGGAAAGGATAATTCTTGAAGTGAAAAGTCCAATGAACATCAGCAAAAGCATACGAATGAAGAGGAAGACGGTATTACCCGCTATCCTTTTGTTCTTCTCGTAGTTTGATGATTCGTTCATGCTATTGGAAACTTCTGATTATCAACGCAAAGGGTTCTTCTCAGACTTGAACCATGCGATAAACTGTCCGATTCCCTCATGAAGGGTTGTGGAGGGATGATATCCAAGGCGGGTCTCAAGTTTGGTGCAATCGGCGTAGGTCTGATAGACATCGCCAGCCTGCATCGGAAAGAACACTTTCTTCGCTTCCATTCCCAACGCATTCTCTATCTCCGAGATGAAATCCATCAGTTTAACAGGGTTTGAGCAACCGATGTTATAGACCTCGAACGGCACAGCGTCATCAGTGCCAGCGGGCGGGTTGTCAATTACTCTCATGGTGCCTTCAACGATGTCATCGACATAGGTGAAATCCCGGATCATGTCACCGCCGTTGAACACTTTTATAGGCTCACCTTTGGAGATGGCCGTGGCGAAGAGCATCGGAGACATGTCCGGACGCCCCCACGGGCCATAGACAGTGAAGAATCGTAGACCTGTGGCCGGAATCCCGTAAAGCTTTGAATATGAATGAGCCATTAGCTCATTTGACTTCTTGGTCGCGCCATACAGGCTAACCTGGGAATCAGCCTTGTCCTCCTCGCTGAAAGGAACCTTCGTGTTCAAGCCATAGACAGAGCTTGAAGATGCGAAAACAAGATGCTTCACCGGATGGTTCCGGCAAGCCTCAAGGATGTTCAGGAAACCTTCGAGGTTGCTGTGGAGATAAGCGTAAGGATTTGTGATCGAATATCTTACGCCGGCCTGTGCCGCAAGGTTCACCACCACATCGAAGCCCTCCTCCGAAAAGAGTTTGTCAAGAGCCGCCTTATCGCACAAGTCTCCCTTGACGAAACGGACTGAAGGCCATTTATTACTGTGTTTTACCTCGCCATCAACGTATGGTCCCTCAATACCATTCTCCTGAAGACGACCGTATTTCAGCCGCACATCATAATAATCATTGATATTGTCGAATCCGACGACCTCGTCTCCCCTGCTGGCCAATCTAGCGAGAAGATTGGCGCCTATGAACCCGGCGGCACCGGTCAAAAAAACCTTCATTCCCAATTATTTAACACTTTCGATCCAAGAACGGACATTCGCCTCCATAGAGGATCCTGAATACTCCACCTTCTCAAACTTCTCACCAGTGATGTGCTCGTAAAGTTCGATATAGCGATCTGTGATACCAGCCACAACCTCAGGAGTCATCTCGGGCACTTTCTGGCCTTCCTGTCCCTGGAACCCATTGGCCATCAACCACTCACGCACGAACTCCTTAGAAAGTTGGCGCTGCCTCTCCCCTTTGGCGAGACGCTCCTCGTAGCCCTCGGCATAGAAATACCTCGAAGAATCGGGAGTATGAACCTCGTCCATCAGGTAAATCTCCCCATTCCTCTTTCCGAACTCGTATTTGGTGTCAACCAGTATAAGCCCCTGCTTCGCCGCTATCTCAGTACCCCTCTGGAATATCGCCCTGGTATATTCCTCAAGCTTCTCGTAATCTTCCTTCCCTACCAGGCCAGTGGCTATAATATCCTCTTTCGAGATGTCCTCGTCATGACCTTCCGCGGCTTTTGTCGTGGGTGTTATTATAGGCTCCGGAAACTTCTGATTCTCAACCATTCCCTCAGGAAGAGGAACTCCGCAAAGAGTTCTCTTCCCGGCCTTATATTCCCTCCATGCGTGGCCGGCGAGATAGCCTCTGATGACCATCTCGACCTTAAATGGCTCGCATTTGTAGCCAACGGTGACTGCAGGGTCCGGAACAGCGACCTTCCAATTAGGGAGAATATCCGAAGTGGCGTCCAGGAACTTGGCGGCTATACGGTTCAGCACCTGTCCCTTGTAAGGGATGCCCTCTGGGAGGACAACATCAAAAGCCGAGATCCTGTCGGTAACCACCATGGCGAGATATTTACCATCAATATCGTAGACATCACGCACCTTTCCGACATACTTGCCAACCTGTCCCGGGAGGTTGAAACCCGTTTCCACAATAGCTTTCATTTATTCTTGATAATTAATTATTTCCATATCTTTTAGCAGCTCCGCGACAACGGGGGCGAGCTGGTCATATTCGTATCCTCTGGTCAAACCGAACTTAAGGAGTTTGAACTTTATCTGAGGATCTCCAATCAGGGTCCTGCACTTTGTCTCGAGTACAGAACGCATCCGACGGTCAGCCTCCTCCTTGTCGATCTCTCCTAAAGCTCGCGCCACGACAGGCCTTGGTATACCTTTACCCACAAGAGTATATGAGATTTTCGCCGGTCCCCATCCAGTCAACCTGGACTTCTCCCTGGCGAAAGCGGAGGCGTAACGCAGGTCATCAACAAATCGGTCGGCAACTAGCGACTCAACAAGTTTCCCAGCCTGTTCCCGGTCCCCGTCAAAGGCAGTCATGGCTTTCCTGAACACATCGGAGGTGCAATACTCCCTCTTTGAGCATTGTGCCTGCAGGCGATCCAAGACTTTAGAATACTCCTCCATATCAGAAATCAAATCCGAGGCTCACGTAGACTCCAGCTTTATGTGAGTAATCTGACCAATGGACATTGAAACCCAAAGGGCCGATGATGCTGTTGTACGTGTACTGCAAGCCGAAGCCATGATAGTCTTGAATCTCCTCCGCCCAGTTCATAAAACCATCCCACTCATTGGAGGACAGGGCGTAATTGTATATGGCGGTGAGATAGTTGTTGCGGTATAGTTTGAAGCGGAAATCCGCCCTTCCGATGCCTAATATTTTAGGCATGGAGGCAGAGGATGTTATACCGATGAACGGCATCTGCTGCTCAAGGTAACGCCCGGCGAGACTTCCACCCATAGTGTTCGCGAACGGGATGGGAATGTCATCTCCGAAAAGTGCCCTCATGTTCAGCGACGGGATAAATGCGAAGGAATCCCCACCATACACTTTCAAAGCGTCGAAATGAATCGCGTGGAAATTGTGCATTCTCTTAGGGAAAGACCCGAACATCCAACTGTACGAAATCCCGACTGAATGCCCGCTGGAAGGCACATATCCATCATCCAATGAATCGTTCCTTCCATCGATGAAGAAAGACAAATGGCTGTTGCTCAACTGATCCACATTATAATCCGAAATATCCTTCTCAGAGAGGATGGAACTGATGTTGAAATAGTCATTCCGGAATCCTTCCTTCAGGAAGAACTTGGACCATTTTATGTTGGAAAGGTAAACCTCTTGCCTGAGGTTAGTGGAGTTGATCCTGAAGTTGTTGTCCCCAAGGCTGAAGGTGTTTTTGTCCGTATAGCGGATGCTGGCAGCGGCATTCACAGTCATACCTCTTTGAGCGACATAGGAATACACCACTCCAGCATACGGGTTCGATCCGATCTTACCGGTAAAATCCAAGGAAGCGCCGCGGAGCTTCTGTACTCCGACACCCAGATTGAACATGACGGCGACGACCTCCTCAGTATCGAACCTCGCCCCGAAACCGACCTTGTTGATAGGTCCCTTCTTACAATTGAATTTCAAGCGGTAAGGCTGGTCTTCACCAAGAAGCTCATAATTGACATAATCGAAAGAATTCGTGGCATAGATGGTCGCCACAGCATTCTCTATCTCTTCACTGCCGACATAGGTGCCAGCTTTCAAATTTATCTTGTTCTGAAGATAGGCGCTCTCCTTGTCACTAACCCCGACCACCTCGACTCCGGAGATCATGACCTTCCCGAGCCGGATGTCATCGGCGACCTCATCTTGTAAGGACTTGACATCCGGACCGACAATCCTCTTGATGGAATCCAAGGCTGCGGCCTGAGCCACCGCCGCTTCATAACCCCTGTTGATGATAACGTCGATACTCTTTGTGTCGAAACTCATCATAGAATATTCATGGAGATCCGGGAGGATCGTCACATCCGGGATGTTGATGTTATTCTCGTAAGAAGAACGGCCCATCATGTCAATTCCAGTGTCAAGGATGTCACCAAGATTGTTGATTTCCGAATATGATTTGTAACCACTTGAGAGATTGACACCTATCACTATGTCGGCACCGCATTTCTTGGCCAGGTCAGTCGGGAAGTTATTGCGCATACCTCCGTCCACCAACACCATTCCATCTGTCTTCACGGGAGTAAACAAGCCGGGAATCGACATGGTCGAGCGCAAGGCGGTATTGAGCTTCCCTTGAGTCCATATCTTAGCGGTTCCCCTTACCAGATCGGTGGCGACGCACAAGAACGGGATAGGAAGCTCTGTATAGAAGTCTATATCATCCTGATAACCGACTGAAAGAGAGCTGAACAGGTTGTTCACGTTCTGCCCGTAGACCATTCCTGACGGAAGGCTGCCAAGCAGGTTGTCCCTGACGAGACTCGAAGCGTCGACATCGCCGTCAGCACCGAGACGGAGTTCATCCCCCTTATGAGGGTACTGGGTCTCATCTGACCTCTGTTTCAAGAATTCTCGTTTGTCGTAATAGAAAGGGAAAGAAAGGGCATATTTCTCTTTGTACTTAATCGTGGAATATGACAGGTATTTTCTCGGAACTTTATCAGACAGAGCCATATCCCAATCAATGCTTCTTATCAGGGAATCGAGATGAGGAGCATCATATCCGAGGGCATATATACCTCCGACAAGGCCTCCCATGCTAGTACCCATCACAAGGTCGACGGGCATTCCGATCGACTCTAGATAATTAATGACACCCACATGTGCCGCACCTTTCGCGCCTCCTCCAGACAGTACCAGAGCGACAGTCGGACGATGCTTGACAATCCTTATGGAGTCCAGTCTATGTTTGATAACCCTAACCCTCAAGTCCCTGGCTTCCGAAGCGGCATCTATCACAGCGTGGCTCTGCTGCGCCATTCCAGTAAAGGAAGCCGCGATAAAAGCGAGAGCCGAAGCGAATATGACTCTGGAAAGACTACTCATTCTTATCATAGGTTTCATGTGACTGACTTTTTTCTGTGTTCACCAGCAAGCATCCCGCAGGCAGCCATAATATCTTCACCTCTGGAAGCCCTTATGGTACAAGTGATTCCATGATTTGAAAGACGATCCCGGAAATTCTCCATCACGAGCTGGGGAGACGTCTCGAATGGAGCGTCGGGAATCTTGTGGAAACGGATCAAATTGACCCTGCACTCCAATCCCTTCAGGAGCCTGATCAAAGCGTCAGCGTGACGTTTCGTGTCGTTCAGACCGGCGAACATGGTGTATTCAAAACTGACCCGGCGCTGACCCGTGAAATCATATTCATGAAGCAATTCGATCACGGCCTCTTCCGGCCAGGCTTTCTGAACCGGCATTAATTCGGCTCTTTCTTCAGGGAATGGGTTATGAAGGCTGACGGCGAGGTGGCAACGGGTCTCATTGAGGAAACGCCTCAAATTGGGCAAAACGCCTATCGTTGAGAGAGTTATCCGTTTCGGACTCCAACCGAAGCCCCAATCCGAAGTCAGTACCTCAATCGCCCTGATCACATTTTCGTAATTGTCCAATGGCTCGCCCATACCCATGAAAACGGCATTGGTCAACTCCTGGGACTCATCAATCGCGATGAATTGTGAGAGAATACCGGCAGCTGTGAGGTCCCCGTGGAATCCTTGGCGGCCTGTCATGCAGAACTTGCATCCCATCCGGCATCCGGCCTGGCTGGACACGCACAGGGTCTTGCGTTCCTCATCAGGAATCATCACCGCTTCAACAGCGTCTCCCCCACCGAGCGGGAAAAGATATTTCTTGGTTCCGTCTTTGGAAATCTGGCATGAAGAAGGGCTGACCAGCCCGAGATCAAATTCCTCAGCAAGCCTTTCCCTGCCCACTTTGGAGATGTTGGTCATCTCCTCGAATGAGCGGACACGATGCCCGTAGAGCCAGCTCGCCAGCTGCTTCCCAGCGAAAGCAGGGAGTCCGACTTTGAGGGCGGCTCCCTTAAGTTCCGAGGGCGTTTTTCCTAATAATGACTCTCTCATCGGAGCGAAGAATATACACGAGTACAAATTTAATGAAAAATAATGTCAGATTTGAGGTTTATTTAATATCTTTGTTAAACATACTTTTAACTTTAATTTCATTATGGCAAAAGAGGTAGAAGCACAGGCCGCAGACATCAACGCCGCAAAAATGAAGGCGCTGCAGGCCACGATCGACAAGATTGAGAAAGATTATGGGAAGGGGACGATCATGAAGTTGGGAGAGCAGCCACAATGGGATGTGCAAGTCATTCCGAGCGGTTCCGTAGCGCTTGACCACGCTCTCGGGATCGGGGGTTACCCTAGAGGCAGGATCGTCGAGATCTATGGCCCAGAGTCCAGCGGAAAGACAACGTTGGCCATCCATGCGATAGCCCAGGCTCAGAAGGCCGGGGGCATCGCCGCGATGATCGACGCCGAGCACGCATTTGACAGGACTTATGCCAAGGCCCTGGGAGTTAATCTGGAGACTCTCCTGATCTCCCAGCCAGACAACGGCGAGCAGGCACTAGAGATCGCCGACAACCTGATCCGCTCAGGAGCGATCGACATTGTCGTCATCGACTCCGTTGCCGCGCTTACTCCCAAAGCCGAGATCGAGGGCGAGATGGGAGACAACAAGGTCGGCCTCCAGGCCAGGCTGATGAGCCAGGCCCTCAGGAAACTCACGGCCAACATCGCCAAGACGAACACCTGCTGCATCTTCATCAACCAACTGCGCGAGAAGATCGGCATCATGTTCGGCAACCCGGAGACAACCACCGGTGGCAACGCTTTGAAGTTTTACGCTTCCGTCCGTATCGACGTGCGCAGGACCACACAGCTCAAGGATGGTGATGAGGCTCTCGGCAACAGGACCAGGGTAAAGGTCGTCAAGAACAAGATGGCTCCGCCTTTCAAGAAGGCCGAGTTCGACATTGTTTTCGGCGAGGGTATTTCCAGAGTCGGAGAGATCATCGACCTCGGTGTCGAGTATGGAGTGATTGGCAAGAGCGGCTCCTGGTTCAGCTATAACGACCAGAAGCTAGCCCAAGGCCGCGAGGCTGTCAAGCAGCTCCTCAAGGACAATCCAGAGCTTTGTGACGAGATTGAGGCGAAGCTCCGCGAGGCTCTCAAGAACGTCAAAGACTAGGAGGCGGGGCAATCCTGCATCTGGCAAGTTTCTCATCGAGGCCGGGGTCAAGGATCCCGGCCTTGATTATATTCCCTACGGTCCAATCCTCCTTGGGGGTGTTATCCCTGAATATGATTATTCCCTTTGCCGCCCTTTTACCGATGTAGGGATGACGGGCGAGATCCTCCTCCCGCAAAGTCCACAGCGGATATGGCTCATACGGACCGACAGTTATGAGATCCTTAAGGCCGTCAAACTTCTCCTGGTCGAAGTGCCAGATGTCCATCAGTTGTTCAGGGAACGAATACCCTCCCAACTCTTTCCGGTATGACACCATCTTGGCGGCGAAGAACTTCCCTATGCCCGGCAAAGTCTCGAAAGCCGCCGAATCCGCTCTGTTGATGTCGATTTTAGGAATATCTATAAACCTCTCAAGCCGCTTGTAGACCGAATCCTCCACGACATAAGACCTTGCGAAATCAGTCTTTCGCCTGAATCTCCCTCCCTTTTTGCGGTAATTATCAATAGCTTCCGCCTGCCGCTGACTAAATCCCAGACGCATAAGGTCATCCACGCTCACTGTGTTCGGATCGAACCTGAAGTTCTCGTATCGCCTCCTAGTATTCGCCCGCCATATATCCCTCGCCGCTTTGCCATAATTCCTTGCTGACGAAAGGCCGTCCGTTGCCAGCCCTGGCGGCTCGCTCCACCTCTGATCACTCAAGTTATTAGCGCGTGAATCGGAGGCAGGTCTGCCAAGTCCAGACCGTAGCCACCCTCGGCTCGTAAGAGGGAGGGGCCCAGATCGATGGAGAGAGGGGGAAGACTTGTCTTCACAATCTCTCCGAGAGATGGGAGGGGCCGCGCGAAGCGAGGAGTCTGGACTGGCAGAGCCTGCCTCCGATTCAAGTGGCATGAAGACGTAAACGGTGTCGGGATGGTCATGATTAGCGACTATCCTGGCCACGGACGCTTTAGTGATGAACAACGCGGCTTGATAGCCTATGATCAAGAAAATGAGGGCTACCGAGCCCACAACGAAAGAGGCAGAAGGCCTGCCCCGCTTTGTGTTTTTCATGTTTAAATAAGGTTTAAGTTATTAATTATTAATGCTTCTTATCTTCCTCAAAGCCGGCGACAACTATCACGAACTCCCCTTTCGGCTCATGCTCCTTAAACCAAGCCGAAACCTCCGAAAGAGTGCCCCTTCGATGCTCCTCATGTATTTTTGATATCTCCCTAGCCACGGAGCAATGACGATCCGGACCGAAGAACTCAGAGAACTGGTCCAAAGTCTTAACCAACCTGTAGGGAGACTCGTAAAAAACCATCGTCCTGCTCTCTGTCGCCAGCTCCCTCAACAAAGTCTGACGCCCCTTCTTCACGGGAAGGAATCCCTCAAAGCAAAAGCGGTCGCATGGGAGCCCGGAGGAAACTATAGCGGGAATACAGGCTGTCGCCCCCGGAAGTGTCTGAACCTCAATCCCTTCCGCCGCACAAGTACGAACCAGGAGGAATCCGGGGTCTGATATTCCCGGAGTGCCGGCGTCGCTGATCAACGCCACATTCAAACCTCCAAGGATACGCTCCTTAATCAACTCAACTGTCTGGTGCTCATTGAACTTATGGTGAGACCACAGTTTCCCGTGAATATCATAACGCTGGAGCAACACTGAACTCGTCCTGGTGTCCTCCGCCAGAATCACATCGGCCTCTTTCAGGACCTTGACAGCCCTGAAAGTCATGTCCTCAAGATTACCGACAGGAGTCGGGACAATATAGAGGATACCAGCCATAATGGATCAGCTTAACTTTCTGCGCACGGCCATCATCAACCTGTACACGGAATCGGAGCTCATATCCCAATCTGAGTGATTCTCAGCTATATAATCCAAAGCCTCAGACAAGGAACCCATAGCGTTGAACTTGGAGATGGTCTCCTGGAAAAGCACCGGATCCTCTCCGAAGAGGGTATTGATAAGGAAGACTCTGTCATTGAGTGAGATAGCGCTGATTATGTTCTTCACAGGCATGCCGGGACGGTCAGTCCTCCAAGCCTGTTTCTCCGCCATCACATCCATCACGGCGGTGTCAGCCTTAGCCGTGTCCAGGATCGCCTTTCCCGGTTCAGCAGGAGCGACAACAGGTCTTAGGGCGGTCTCTACCGGCATATCCTCAACACCGGGGATAGAGATGTCGATCGGCGTGTCATCAACCGGCGAGATATCAATCGCCTCCTCGGGCTCTTCGACGGGAAGGTCTTGAGACTCAGGAAGATCCTTCGCTTCGCTCAGGATGACCTCTGCCTCAGCCTCAACCTCAACCTCAGCGACATCCAAGACTGGCTCAGCTGGAGCCTCTACCGCCGGGGCAGCCGTCGAGCTTAGGCCGTAATCAGCCGCTGCGGATAGAGGATGGACGCGGCCGGGCTCGAGCGGCTGGCCGGCGACTTCCGGATGGCCGTCGACTTCCGGCTGGCCGGCATCCACCGGCAACGCTTTGACCTGCTCCTCGAGGAGAGACAACTCATTCTTCAAAGACTCTATCCTCTCAAGGAGAGCAGCTATTGTTTTCTCATCTATATTTCCCATAAAACTATAATTTGCTATCTTTGTACGGAACGTGAAATCCTTACAAATCTAACGAAATGTTTTCAGAAAACATAAAAAAAGCCGGAGAGATCGAGGTGATCTGCGGCTCCATGTTCTCGGGAAAGACCGAGGAGTTGATCCGTAGGATCCGCAGGGCGAAATTCGCGAATCTCAAGATCGAGATATTCAAGCCAACAATAGACACCCGTTACTCTGAGGACGATGTCGTCTCCCACGATTTCCATAAGATTCCCTGCCATGCCGTGAAGGACCCCAAGGAGATGCTTAACGTCGCTGATGACGTGCAGGTGGTCGGTATCGACGAGGCACAGTTCTACGACATGTCTCTCGTGGATGTGGCGCAGGAGCTTGCGGACAGAGGGAAAAGAGTGATCATCGCCGGACTGGACACGGATTATTTAGGGAAGCCTTTCGGCCCCATGCCTTATCTGATGGCCGTGGCTGAGGAGGTGCGTAAAGTCCATGCGATCTGTGTCAAATGCGGCAATCTCGCCAATCACTCACACCGGCTGTCCAACAGTATGGAGCTCGTGGTCCTGGGTGAGAAAGACGCCTACGAGCCCCTCTGCCGCGATTGCTACAACAAAGTCATGGCCGAGGAGGCCGCCCGACACACAAACGAAGCCTAACCCCTGGGATGGTGCTCAAGGATAGCTCTCTGCCAAGTTGAGCTATCTATATGCGTATATATCTCGGTAGTGAGAATACTCTCATGGCCGAGCATTTCCTGGACAACCCTCAGGTCAGCCCCATTCTCAATCAAATGAGTCGCGAAACTGTGGCGGAAAGTGTGAGGAGATATCTCCTTGTTCACTCCAGCCGCCATAGCCTGATTCTTCACCATGTTAAAAAGAGCCACCCGGCTGATCGCCTTTCCGAAACGGTTGAGGAATAATATGTCGTCATATTGCGGAGAAGCGGGATCCGGACGGACAGCCATATATTCCCTTACAGCAGAGGCGGCCATCTCCCCCATCGGGACTATCCTCTCTTTGTCACCCTTGCCCACGACACGGACAAAGCCCTCGTCAAGATACACGTTGGATATCTTCAGCCCAACGGCCTCCGAGACACGAAGCCCGCAACCATAAAGGATCTCCAGGATAGCCTTATCCCTTTTCCCGGTCCATTTAGAGAGGTCTACTGAGTCAATAATCGAGGTGACTTCATCGACAGACAGAACCTCAGGAAGATATCTCCCCAGTTTTGGAGAATCGACAGGGTCGCAAGGGTTGTCTTTCCGGTCACCTTCCATGACCAGCCAGTCGAAAAAGGATCGGAGAGAGCTCAGAAGCCTCGACTGGGACCTCTTGGAGAGTCTCGCGTTCTCCGCGAGATAATCCAGGATGTCTTGCGTGGAAACAGTCGACGGCTCCGAGGCCACGCTTGAGAAAAAGCTATCCACATCGGAAGTGTACGCCTCCACAGTGTTCGGAGACAACGCCCTCTCAATCCTCAGGTAAAATGAGTAATCCGAGATTATCTTGTGCGTGAGATCCATTATAGTGTTTTGTATTTATCGCCGTACTCCAGTTGCTGAGAAAGGTAATCCTCAACCGGAACTATCTCATAATCAACAATATTTCCATTCAAGAACACTGGCTTGATATCCGGGTTGACAAATCCCCCGTACGGCCTCAGCCCAAGAGCTTGGTATCGTTCCCTGACCTCTTTGTGAAGGTCGGGATCGATATCCACCGCATAACGCTCGATCAATTCCTTACCCGCCTCATAATCGCCTTCCGATTTTATCCTCTGGACCTCAGCCAACAACTCAGCGAATAGTCCCCTCAATGCCAGGAAATCGTTAACCACGAAATAGGTTTTCCCGTCCCGTATTCTCTTCTCTATCACATTGGAAGACAAGCCTTTCTCATAACACCACTGGGCTATCAGCTTACGGTTTTGCATGTGGGCCTCAGTGTTTTTCTTCCCAAGCTCCACCCGTGAGAACTGAACGAACAATCCGTTCCTTATATAGCCGGAATAAGCCGGTTTCCACGCCTCGGAGTCAGGCATGATACCTAACTCGACAAGCTTAGGGTCCGCTATATAATAAAGCCCGAAAAGATCCGCCCTGGCTTCCTCCAAAGCGCTTTGATATTCACCGAGAGCATTTGGGGAAACACCTGGGAGAAGTTGCCCTGAGCCATGCCCGAGACACTCGTGAAGATCAGTGTGTATCTCATCGTCATAACTGCCATACTTTTTATAAGCGTCTATCTCGGATTGATCATAAGCGAATTCCGCCAAAGCGCTCTTGGGGGCCTCCAGAGCCGCTTTATCGTACGCCCTGGTAATATTGGCGATCGTCACTGACTTGGAACCGTATTCCCTCCGGATCCAGTCAGCGTTCGGGAGATTGATTCCTATCGGAGTCGACGGATATGTCGCTCCGCCAAGGGTAACCGCTGTCACAACCTTGGCTGTGACTCCTTTGACATGGGGTTTCTTGAAACGGGGATCCACAGGTGAATGATCCTCAAACCACTGGGCGTTGGAACTTAAGATCTCAGTCCTGGCGGAGGCCTTCTCATCCTTGATGTTCACATATCCTTCCCAAGTCGCCTTGCGCCCTAGAGGGTCATCGTAATCCTCGATAAACCCGTTTATGAAATCCACTTTGCCAGCTGTCTCCCCTGTCCAAAGGATACTGAACTCATCCCATGTCCGAAGATCGCCAGTCATGTAATAATCAACAAGAAGACTTATCGCCTCATCCTGCCTCTCATTCTCCGCATTCTCACGGGCTTTCTCCAACTCCTTGATTATCTTGTCTATAGCCGCACCATATATACCGCCTGAACGCCATGGCTTCTCCACCACCTTCCCTTCTTCTTTCACCACTTTGGTATTCAGCCCGTAAGATACCGGCCTTGGATCATCAGGCACCTCTAATGCTGAATAAAAGTCCTCAACCTCCTCCCTTGTGACCCCGGCGTAGAAATTCACGGATGACTGGGCGACTATGTCTCCTTCCTTAGAGACGGATCGGCGGACGGGAAACCTTTCTGGAGAATAAATGACTCCCAGAAGCTCTCCTAAACCTTCTGAGCATCCCGAGTCCTCTGCCAAGGAACGGAAATAGTCTCTAGGACATTGAGGGAAAAACTTGTCCTCAGCATAGTGGTGATGCATCCCATTGGAGAAGAACAGACGCTTCGCATACACGAGGAAATCATTGAAACTCTGACAATTCCTGTCTCCATGGTATTCTTTGAGAATCCTCTCGACCAGATGCCGTACAGGAAGGTTCCACTCGCAGTATTGGTCCCATGTGATATCACGTCCCCATTTGGCCGCCTCAGCGAGGTGGTACGCATAGGCTTTCTGACGAAGACTCAACTCCTTCCACCCAGGCACTTCGAACCGCATTATCTTAATGTCAGCGAACTCGTCTATCAAAGTTTTCATGATGTAAATATACGCGATATCGGGAAATTATTTATACATTTGTAAATTAGGAAAAGAAAGACAAGTACAGATATTATGCGAGTGAATGGCATATTACATACGATACTGCGCCTGGCGGCGGTCATTTCGGCCACCCTCACTTTCTCGTTCTGCGACCCCAAGGATCCCGACCTCGGCATAGAAGCTGATGAGGAAGGCATCAACTATACTCCGCACGGAAACCGGCAAGCCATGAAGGAGACTCGAAGAGTGCTCCTATTCTACGAATGCGGGTTCAACTCCCTTAATTACGATCTAGAGGCCAACATGACTGTCGCTCTTCCCGAGGGGTACATTCCCGGGAATGGACGGCATGACGACGTTGTGCTGGTTTATTCCAAACTCGCGATAAACGCCAACTACAAGGCTGTCCCGTCATATCTCCGAAGAATATACAAAGACCACGAAGGCAATATCGTCTCGGACACCCTGAAGACATATCCGTCTTCAGTCGTGGCTTCCTCAGGGGAGACAATGAGAGACGTCCTGAATCTTGTCCATTCCTCTTTCCCCGCGAAAGGATACGGGATGGTATTCTCGTCACATGGTTCCGGATGGCTTCCCACCGGCTACTTCAACAATCCATCGGCATTCGAAAGGAACCATAAGCTCAGCGGAAAGAGAATGTCAAAATCAAATCGGGTACTGGGAGTGCCGTCAGGAGATATGGAGCATGACGACCCTTATGCCTGGATGGTGAGGAGCATCGGTCAGGACAAAATGGCCTCTGGTGACGTCGAGATGAGTGTTACCGAATTCATTGAAGGGATTCCTTTCCATCTGGACTACCTTCTTTTCGACATGTGCTTCAGTGGAGGCATCGAGATAGCTTACGCTCTCAAGGATAAGGTGGACTATATAGGTATCTCACCTGCCGAGGTGCTCGCCGCCGGCACATACGACTACACCAAGATAACTGACTTCTTACTTAGAGGGACCTCTCCTGATCTGACAGGCCTGTTCAAGGATTCATTCGACAGGTACGACAAACAAACCGGTGACTACCGATCCTGTACCGTGACCCTGCTCAGGACGGAAGGTCTCGGGAAGATAGCCCAAGAGTGCGCCAAACTCGTGACAGACTACTCTGAAGCCATCGCTCACGCCCCGGCAAGCCAGATTCAAGGTTATTTCAGACAGAACAGACACTATTTCTACGACCTCGAGGATATATTCGCCAAGAGTGGTGTTTCCGACGCCGACATGGCAGGACTGCGGAACGCCCTGTCAGACTGCATAATGTACAAGGCCGCCACTCCATTCTTTATCAACAGCTTCGAGATCAAGACTTATTCCGGCTTCAGCATGTACCTTCCATGCGCCGGGACAGCCCTTCTGGACTCTTACTATAAAGAAGAGCCTTGGAACAAGGCCATTGGACTGGTAAAATAATTGCGTATTAAATAATTAATAACTATATTCGCGGCCGCTTAAAAGCGCCGGACGCGCTTTTGGTGCGATGGGGCCCCGGCCTTTCCGGGGTTGAGTAACACATTTTATACAAAGTTCAATGAAGCATTTTGAGATTAACGGCAAAGTCCGTGAGGTCGGCAACAAAGCCGTCATCAAAGCGATCCGCAAACAGGGTCTTGTCCCTTGCAACCTCTATGGCCAGGGAATGGAGAATGTTCTTTTCACAGTCACTGACAAGGACCTCCAGGGTATCACCAACACCCCCAACTCCTACATCATCGACATCAAGCTTGACAATGGCAAGGCTTACACCGCCGTCGTCCATGAGCTCCAGTTCCATCCTGTCAAGGACAACTGCCTCCATGTCGATTTCCTCGCCGTCTCTGAGGACAAGCCTATCGCTATCAAGGTTCCCGTGGTGGTCAGTGGTCACCCCGTGGGCGTTCAGAAAGGTGGAAAATTCGTTCTCGTGTCCAGATTCATCAAGATCAGCGCGCTGATGAAGGATCTTCCCGACACTCTTGACATCGACGTGACCCCTCTCGACATCGAGAAGAGGATTGTCGCCGGTGACATCAAGCTCGACGGTGTCAATGTGGTCTCCCCTAAGGGTACCATCATCTGCACAGTCAAGACCACCCGCAACATGTCCGCACAGGCTTCTGATGAAGGCGCTGCTGAAGGTGCTGAGGGCGCTGCTGAGTAAAAAGCGGCCTGAAGTCGATCCTGGTATGAACTATCTTGTCGCCGGTCTTGGTAACATAGGCGCCGAGTACGCTTCAACCAGACATAACATGGGTTTTATGGTATTGGATGCCTGGTCCGAGGCATCCAATGCTTCTTTTAGCACCCAACGCTACGGAGACGTGGCTGAGGCAAGCTTCAAGGGACGGAAGTTCTACCTGCTTAAGCCATCCACATACATGAACCTCAGTGGTAACGCTGTGCGCTATTGGGTGGACAAACTTAAGCTCCCACTCGAGAACCTGATTGTCGTTTGTGACGACATCAACCTTCCGTTCGGGACTGTGCGGATGCGCAAGAACGGAAGCGATGGGGGGCATAACGGGTTGAGGGACATTGAATACCGGCTCGGGACCACCAGCTGGGCCAGGATTAGGATCGGGGTTGGAAACGATTTCCATCCCGGCAGCCAGGTTGACTACGTTCTGGGCCAGTTTTCCGAAGAACAGAAGGCCGAGATTCCCGGGATCTGCGCCAAAGTTATTGAGGGAATAAAGAATTATTCGACAATCGGCGCGGACAGGGCGATGAACTTCCTTAACTCCAGACAGAAGTAAGGTGTTAAATAGCTTTTTTGTCAATTTTATTTGTTTATTCCTTTTTTTTGCATATATTGCGTGCTGGAATAGCGTAAGTATAGATAGTACAGAGCATTATATTAACAACTCACTAAATTTTATAAGAAATGAAAAAGCTTGTAGCACAGATCAAGGAAGAACTTGAGGCTTTTGTCGTGAACGCAGACGCTCAGGTAGAAAAAGGTAACAAGGCCGCCGGTGCCCGCGCTCGTAAGGCTGCCCTCGAACTCATGAAGGATCTCAAGGAGTTCAGGAAAGTTTCCGTCGCCGAAGCCAAGAAGTAATTCACTACAAACCATTTACAAGCGGCCGCCATCAAGGGGGCCGCTTTTTGTTGATGAGACGGTCTTTTTTCACATTAATATTGGCTATACTTCTTGGGTTCCCGGTTACAGGGACATCTCCCAGGAAGGGGGCCTTTCTCATGTCCCAACCTGACGGAACGTCTTTTATGGCGAATCTCCATGGAGATGAATTCATGAAGGTCCTCACCACGGCTGATGGCCATGCGGTTGTAAAAGGTGACGACGGTTATTATCACTACGCCACGTTCGGACCTGATGGCTCAAGGATAAGTTCCGGCTACAGGATTGGTGGCAAAGCCCCCGCGGACATCCTGGCCGCAAGTCACTCTATTCCGTGGGCAGTCTTGAAAAACAAGACTAAGGCGGTCCGGAGGGACAGGCGTGAAGCCGTCCGCTTCCATCCCGCCACGAGGGGGTCTTCACCAATAAAAAGGCACTGCATCGTCATACTCGCCCAATTCCAGGATATAAGCTTCACCGGAGGAGAAACAAGGCGCTCGGATTTCGTGAACTTGATCACAAAAGAGGGCACCAAAAGTGTCCTGGACTATTTCAACGACCAATTCCAAGGCCAATACGAGTTCAACTTCACGATAGGTCCCGTAGTCACACTATCAAAGAATCATGACTATTACGGAAAGAACGACGAAGACAAAGCCGGGCAGGACATGCATCCACAGGAGCTTGTCCGGGAAGCTTGCGTCCTTTCCAACCCGCAAGTGGATTTCTCAAGCTACGATGATGACGGTGACGGGATCGTGGACAATGTCTTCGTGATAGTCGCGGGAAAGAGCGAGGCTGAGGGTGCCGATTCTGATTGCATGTGGCCTCACCAGTGGTATGTTCCCGATCTCACCCTGGACGGGAAGAGGATACGCACCTACGCCCTCTCCACCGAGCTCACCGTGAAAAGCCAGAACAGCGGTGGACAGCTTGTATGGGGGCTTTGCTCAATCGGAACCTTCTGCCACGAGTATAGTCACACTCTCGGACTTGAGGACTACTACGACACCGACGAGGAAGGGAGCGGAGGCATGTCGAAAGGTATGTGGGGCTCCACATCATTGATGGACGGCGGTAATTTCAATGATAATGGTAACACTCCGCCGTATTTCAACGCCCTTGACAGGCACATGTTCGGAATAGGCAAGCCTGAGGATATGGCCATTGGGACTTATACTCTCGAGCCTGAGAACAAAAACGGTCGCTATCTGGTACTCGAGAACCCCTCTAACCCTGACGAGTTCTTCCTTTTCGAATGCAGGGCGAAAAAAGGATGGGACGCCTTTATCGGAGGTTCGGGATTGGCCATTTACCATGTGGATATGACCACTAATGAAGCCGGTTGGTCAGATGACGCCGGCAAGACCGTAACCGCGGAGTATCGATGGGAAAACAATGAGATCAACTGCAACCCCGCATTCGAATGCGCCGACATGGTTGAGACTTCCTCGGACGCCATGGATGTCAGGCAGGCGTTCTTTCCATACAAGAATATTTCCTCATTCAATATCAATTCGTCGCCAGCTTTCAAGTTCAACGACGGCACCCTGTCTCCATTTGCCATCTCAGGCATAAAGGTATCGGGGGACAATGTCAGTTTCACCGTCTACAACAGCTCGGACATAGTGCCAAAGGCGACAGACGTGCTCACAGAGGTCTATCAAGACGCCGCCATCCTGACATGGAAGTCAGATGTGGAGGGCTATACAGGAGACGCCATCGTGACATGGGGGAAGACATCAGGAAGCACTAAGACCGAGCGGATCAGACCTTATGAGAACGGGAATTATTCAATCACTTTGGAAGGCCTCTCCCCCACCACGCCATACACTGTAGATATCTCATTCGACAGGAATGGGGTGACCGGCGACATAGTCTCGAGTGACTTCCTCACCAAGGCCCTGGTTTCTGGAGGGCAACCATATATATACCTCGAATATCTCTCCGGCTCCAGAATCGGCGGAAGGTTCCCGACCGGATCAGGACTGCCACTACGGGTCTATAACGCTGTAGGAGAGAAAGTCAGTTGGAGCTATGACGGAGCTCAGATCCAAACCGACGGCAGCGGTTATTTCCACCCCGCCAAATCAGGAGTGCTGAAAGCTGTGGTATACCACTCTGACGGCACCCAAGATATCCTGTATAAAGAGATAATACTGCAATGATGAAAACCCTATCAATATTCCCTGCCATTCTGTTCCTGGCAGTCATGTTCTCCTCTTGCGACAGGACTCTTGAGCCAGACAGCTCGTTCATAGGCAGCTCAAACATAGAGCTTTCTATTGGTGGGAGCGTTGTGTACACGTACGACCCTGCCAGCTGGCAGCTTGGTTATAACGCATCAAAAAAGGAATTCCGGGTTTTCGATGACTCAATGAAGAAATACTACACGGTCACATGCTCCACTCTCCCCTCCTCCACAGGACAGAAGTTGGAAGCCACAATAACTTGGTCCTCAGGTAGTTCCGCCCAAACCATGAAGGGAAAATTCGAAGTCGCCAAGACCCAGGGCGACACATACTGGCTATGGTGTGGAGACAAAAAAACACGGACGGGTGTAACCGTCCGCATTTTAAGGTGATTCCTATTTCTTGAGCAATTCTTCTATGTGCTCGGCGTAATCGAGGGTTGTGTCAAGGTAGAAAACGATCTCAGGTACAATCCTGAGTTGTCTTCCGACCTGGCGCCCGAGAGCGCCGCGAAGCTCACGGATGTTGTCGTTCAGGATCTTCATCACCTCCTCCGCTTTAGCAGAAGGGAATATGCTCACATAGGTCTTAGCTATAGAGAGGTCTGGGCTGACCCTGACCTCGCTGACAGTGACCATGGCACCTCCGAAGAAGGCCATGCCTTTGCCGCGGATGATCTCGGCGAGGTCCTTCTGGATCTCGCGAGCGACCTTCAGCTGTCTTGTCGTGGCCTGCTTTTCCATAATTATATAATATTGATTATGAAGTAGTTCTTCTTTCCTTTCTGGGCCAGGATGTACTTCCCGTCCACTATGTCTTTCTCCGAGATCTGGTACTCGATGTCGGTGATTTTGTCCTTGTTGATGGAAACACCATTACCGACAGTCATCTTCCTTGCCTCGCCCTTGGAAGGGAAAACCTGGGTCTTGACAGCAAGGAAGTCAAGGATGTTGCACGGGAGTTCCGAACGGGGAACATCGAAAGTCGGAACACCGGCGAAAACCGCCAGGAAAGTCTTCTCGTCAAGCTTGCGGAGCTCGTCGGAAGTGGAGTTGCCGAAAAGCATCTTGGAAGCGGAGACGGCGTTCTCATATTCAGCGGCACCGTGGATAGTCGTGGTGATCTCCTTCGCGAGGAGCTGCTGGAGGGTCCTGCGTCCGGGATCCGCCCTGTGCTCCTCAATCGCGGCATCGATAGTCTCTTTAGGGAGCATCGTGAATATCTTGATGTATCTCTCGGCGTCCTCGTCGCTTACATTGAGCCAGAACTGATAGAACTCGTAAGGTGAGGTCTTCTCAGGGTCAAGCCAGATGTTGCCCTTCTCGGTCTTACCGAATTTCGTTCCGTCAGCCTTTTTGACGAGCGGGCATGTGAGGGCGAACGCATCGGTCTTGCCGAGGATCCTGCGGATGAGCTCGGTACCGGTGGTGATATTTCCCCACTGATCGCTTCCTCCAAGCTGGAGACGGCATCCCATGTGCTCATAGAGCCAAAGATAATCATATCCCTGGAGCAGCTGGTAGCTGAACTCAGTGAAGGACATGCCCTCGCGGGACTCGTCGGAAAGACGTTTCTTCACGGAATCCTTAGCCATCATGTAATTGACGGTGATATGCTTGCCGATGTCTCGGATGAAGTTGAGGAATGAATACCCCTTCATCCAATCGTAGTTGTTTACAAGCTCGGCTTTGTTAGGGGCGTCGGAATCAAAATCAAGAATCTTGGAAAGCTGCGCTCGGATGCCCTCGATGTTGTGAAGCAGGGTCTCCTCGTCAAGGAGTTTACGCTCCTGAGACTTCATCGATGGATCTCCGATCATGCCGGTGGCGCCACCAATCAAAGCGATAGGCTTATGGCCGCACTGTTGGAAGTGTCTGAGTATCATTATACTGACAAGATGACCAATGTGCAGGGAGTCAGCCGTCGGATCGATTCCTACATATGCCGCCTGCGGGCCTTCCATGAGTTTTTCCTCTGTTCCCGGCATGATGTCCTGGATCATGCCTCTCCATTTGAGTTCCTCTACGAAATTCTTCATCTTATTTATTAAATACTTTTTGCTCTTTAAAATCTCGCGAATTTAGGTAAAATAAGTTAAATTTGCAGACTGTAAAGATACTAACAACTTGAAATTAACAACTAATTATCAAAGAATATGAGAAAGAAAATCGTCGCTGGAAACTGGAAGATGAACACCAACCTCCAGGAGGGCATTGAGCTCGCCAAAGCCGTCGCCGCTAAATCTGTTGAGACTCCCGAGAATGTCGGCCTTATCGTTGCCGCTCCTTTCACCCACCTCTGCGCTGTCGCCGAGGCTGTGAAGGGCTCAAAGGTTGAGGTCTCCGCACAGAACTGCGCTGACCATGAGAAGGGAGCCTACACTGGTGAGGTCTCCGTCGGCATGCTCACCTCTGTTGGTTGCCAGTGGACAATCCTCGGGCATTCCGAGAGAAGGCAGTACTACGGTGAGACTGATGAGAAGCTTGTTGAGAAGGTCAAACTCGCCCTTGGCGCTGGCCTTGGCGTAATCCTCTGCGTCGGCGAGAATCTTGACGAGAGAGAGGCCGGCAAGCACTTCGAGGTTGTCACCAGCCAGATAGAGAACGTGCTGTTCCAGTTCACAGCTGAGGATATGGCTAAGATCGTCGTGGCCTACGAGCCCGTCTGGGCCATCGGTACCGGAAAGACCGCCACAGCCGAGCAGGCTGAGGAGATTCACGCTTGCATCCGCAAGGTCCTCGCCGGCAAGTTCGGTGAGACCGTAGCTGAGGACACCACCATCCTCTACGGTGGAAGCTGCAAGCCTTCGAACGCCAAGGAGCTTTTCGCCCAGAAGGATATCGACGGTGGACTGATCGGTGGCGCCGCCCTCAAGGCTGACGACTTCATCGCCATCGCCCAGAGCTACTGATTTCCCTGTCAGCCACACATTGAAAAGAATCTGTTTCGTTGTCAACCCGCTTTCCGGCGGGAAGGATAAAGGACCCATTCTGAAGGCCATCGCGCGACACGACTTCGCGTATGAGACCATATTCACTAAACGTCCCGGCCATGCCACCGAGATAGCCCGCTCCACCGATGCCGACATCGTGGTGGCGGTAGGTGGGGACGGGACGGTCAGCGAAGTGGCTCAAGGGCTTATCGGCACGGATAAGACCATGGGTATTATTCCGTGTGGCAGTGGTGACGGCCTTGCTCTTCATCTGGGCATAAGCAGGAAAACCGAGGCCGCCCTCAGGATACTCGAGGAAGGCATTACCGCATCGATGGATTACGGGCTCCTTGACGGGAAACCCTTCTTCTGCACTACGGGAGTCGGTTTGGATGCCGAGGTTGCCTGGCAGTTTGACAAAGCGGACCGCCGAGGCCTCTGGACCTATATCTCCCTTGCCTGGAAAATATGGCGGCACTTCACCCCTGACACTTACACTATCGATGTGGACGGCAAGAAGATGGTCACTCCAGCCATATTCGTCACGGTCGGGAACGCCAACCAGTGGGGCAACCAGGCAAGGATATGCTCTCTGGCTTCGCTTACAGACGGGATATTGGACGTGACGATTGTAAAGCCTTTCCGTACATGGGAGATCCCGGCACTAGCGACCCGTCTGCTTACAGGATTCGCCCACAAAAGCCGCCGCACCGTAATGCTGAGAGGTAAGAAAATCACCATCCACCGCTCCTCGATGGGTCCAGCCCATCATGACGGAGACCCATGCATGAAAGGAACCGAGATCACTGTCGAAGTCGCTCCCGCGGCATTGCGGGTCATAGTCCCTAAAGGAAGAAAAATCTGATTGTAGATGAACAAACAAAAAGTCACTGACTGGTTCGCGTTTTTCGCGCCACGCTTTCTCTGCCTCACATTGGTTTTGGGCTTTCTTATCCGGATTGTCCTGATACTTCATCCCCTCACAACGGTGGACTGGGGCTGGATCGATTGGCTTAAGATCTTTGTGTTAGGTTTCCTCAACGATTTGGCTTTCACAGCCATCGCATTGGTGCCCGCCTTCATATTCTACACTTTCCTGACGGATGACAAGTACCGCAAGCCATATAAATGGATATTGTGGGGTGGCATGACTCTTCTGACAGCTTACATCCTATTTTTCAATGATATCACGGATGAATATGGCGGTCCGCTGCCAAGGATCGTTAATGCGGTTCTCGCTCTCCTTTGGCTTTGCTTGACAATCAAAGTGTTTGTGCCGAAGGTCCGGAAAGGCTGGCGTACAGCCGCCATCTGGATAATGATGATGCTATACTGCTGTTGCGCCATAACCATCGCTATCAGCGAGGTCGTCTTCTGGGGCGAATTCGGCGTGCGGTTCAACTTCATAGCGGTGGACTACTTGGTCTACACTAACGAGGTCATCGGCAACATATTCGAGTCTTATCCAATGTTCTGGATAATCTTGGCCATGCTCGTGGTGTCTGGTGTGATATGCTGGTGGATGACCAAAGGTAAGGATGTCAATCAAAGCGGGATTTCCAGCTGGAAGCGATGGGGCATGACTCTGGCTGCCCTCGCGGCCGCATGCGTTGTAAGTTATGGCTGGTTGCACTATGGTTACCGGCATTTCGGCGGGGAGAATCTATTCGCGACCCAGATACAGGAGAACGGATGCTGGGACTTCCTGGAGGCATTCGCATCCAACGAGCTGGACTACGAGCAGTTCTATGCGATGATTCCACAGGATGAGGCAGAGACTCTCAAGAAGCTTATGAGCGGTCAGGACGAGAACGGGATACAAATTGTCAGGGACAGCCTACCACCTATCAAGAAGAATGTCGTTCTGATCACGGTTGAAAGCCTTAGCGCTGATTTCCTTACCCGCTACGGCTCGACAGACGGGATAACCCCGAACCTGGACGCCCTGCTGGAAGAGAGCCTTGTCTTTGACAATCTTTACGCTACGGGCAACCGTACAGTCCGAGGACTGGAGGCCGTGACTCTCAATATCCCGCCATCATCTGGAGAGAGCCTGGTCAAGCGGCCTGACAATACGGGACTGTTCTCAACCGGAGAGGTATTCCGTCAAAACGGCTACCATACCAGCTTCATATATGGTGGCGACAGTTATTTCGACAACATGGGGACCTTCTACGGCAACTGCGGATATGATATTGTCGACAAGAAGACCTATGACAAGGACGCTATCGCTTTCTCTAACATCTGGGGTACTTCTGATGAGGATTCCTACCGTGAGGCCATGCTGCGATTTGACGCTTCCTGGGCGGCAGGAGAACCATTCTTCGCCCAGATAATGACCATTTCCAACCATCGTCCTTACACTTATCCGGAAGGCCGGATCCAATACGATGGCAATCCCATGAGCCGCCATGCCGCGGTAAAATATACCGACTGGGCCATCGGACAATTCCTATCCGAAGCCTCAGAGAAGCCATGGTTTAATGAGACGGTTTTCATCATCATGGCCGACCACTGCGCATCTTCAGCCGGCAAGACCTCGCTTCCGGTGGACTGCTACCATATCCCGGCGTTAATTTACTCGCCCGGCTTTATCGAGCCTCGCTATATTGACAAAGTATGCTCACAAATCGACATCATGCCAACTGTGATGTCAATGCTGCATCTATCCTATGAGGCTCCTTTCTATGGAAGGGATATACTCGCGGACGATTTCAAGGAGCGGGCCTTTATGGCCACATATCAGGACTTGGGGTATTATGCGGATGGAGTACTGACCGTGCTCTCCCCCGTACGCCGTTTCCAGCAGTTTGCCGTCACTCAGCACGACGGGTGGACTTACGACGAGGATTTGATGGACAGGACCAGGGATGATGTCCTTAAGGAAGCTCAAGCCTTCTATCAGAGCGTTAATCTGGCCTTCAGCAAAAAATAGGTATTAAAGGGCAAGAACCGAGTCTGAATAGACTTCTCCATCGTGGATGTCATGTGTGGAGAAGATGATAGTGGTGCCTGTCTCATGAGCGAGTCGCTGAAGGGTACTTAACACCATCGCCCTGTTTTCCACGTCCAGAAACGCGGTCGGCTCGTCAAGCATCATCACATTAGCCTCCCTGGTCAGGGCAGCGGCGACACAAGCTTTCTGGAACTCGCCATCACTGATCTGACTAATATCTTTTATGGCCAGCGAGCCTAGTTTCATCACCCGGATAGCATCCTCGACACGAATCTCGGACTTCCTGTCCAGCTTTTTGAAAGCCCCTGCCTCCGCGAGCATCCCGGTCCGCACGAAATCGATGACTGTGAATCCTTTAACCTTCGGGATTCTTGTGGGCACCAGGATCGCCTCTCCCCCTTTCACGATAGTTCCTGACAACGGCTTTAACAATCCGGCTATAGTCTTCATCAATGTGGTTTTCCCGCTTCCGTTCCTTCCGCGGAGCATGACGCATTCCCCGTCGGCATAGGTGAAGCTCAACGGCCCGGCGACAGCTCTCTCTGGAGAGTAACCTAATACTATGTCGGTCGCCTTTATCATTTCTTGAGAAGAATGTAAATAATAATAGGAATGCCGATTATCGCCATTGTGCTGCCTACGGGAAGCGGCCTGGCGAAAAGTTGGGAGAGAATGTCCGCTGACAGGGAGAGACCGGCACCGGTCAGAAAGGTGACCGGGATGGTCTTAATATGCACTGAAGTACCTGCGACAGCCCTGGCTATGTGCGGGGCGACAATACCCACAAAACCGAGCGGTCCGCAAAAAGCGGTCACAGCCCCGGCCATCAGGCAACTCCCTATCATGGATATGTTCCTTGTACGGGATGGGCTGACTCCTGCCATTGATGAGTATTCCTCGCCGAACAAAGCCACATCGAGATGACGGTTATTGAAAAGTGCCAACACAAGGCCAGCGAGAAGAGCGCAGGAGATAATTGCTATCCCTTGATATCCTCCTGAGATGAAGCTTCCGGCTGACCAGCTGTAAAAGACCTTGAGGCTCTCGGCGTTAGCTGAATACTCCAGGATCGCGGTCAATGCGCTGAACACGAATCCTAGCATCACACCGAAAATCAAAAGCGTGGTTGCGTTCCGCATCCTCGAGGCGACAATCACAACTAATGCGGATGTCAGCAAAGCCCCGATAAAAGCGGCTGACACAACAGTGAGACCTGAGAACAATCCAGGCAAAGAAGTTCCTATCAGCAAGGTGGCCACTGCCGCTCCCGCGCCCGCGCCGGCACTAACACCCATTATATGAGGATCAGCGAGAGGATTCCTGAATATTGTCTGCATCTGTAGTCCAGCCAATGCGAGGGAGGCGCCAGCAAGAAGGGATATAAGCATCCTTGGCAGACGTAACTTCGTGAATATCACTTGACCTGGAGCACCGAAACCAGCTCCTCCGCATAGCAAATCCATCACCGCCAAGAAGGCGACGACCACAATCAGAATAGCGACAACTGCCGGATAACGGTTTCTCATCGATAAACCAAGCGGGGAAATGACTGTCAAATATAAGTATTCTCACCGAGAATGCAACCAGATTGCGATTTCATGGTTGTATCTTCGCGTCAGAAAGGATGAATTAATGGGAAGGATACACTTATATTCAGTTTTAATACTCCTGTCTCTCCTGCCAGGGATCCATCTCGATGCCCAAGGGAAGAAGACCGTCATCTCCGGCCATGTCAGGGACGCCTCCAGCGGGGAACCACTGACAGGTGCGGTAGTATTCACAAAAGACAGGAAATCAGGAGTTTCCGCCGATAATACCGGATACTATTCTCTAGCCATTGAGAAAGGTGAGGCTATACTCCTTTGCTCATTCACGGGATACAAGACGATAGAGAGAGCCATTACAGCCTCCACCTCAAAAGTGGAGGACTTTGAGATGGAACCCGATAACGAGATCCTTGAGGCCGCCACTGTGTTCTCAAAGACAAAAAGGGATGAGTTGAAAATACCGCAGATGGGAAAGCAGAGGGTTGACGCGACCCTTGTCAAAAGCCTTCCAGCCCTCATGGGTGAGAATGACATAATCAGGGTGATCCAGATGATGCCAGGCGTGCAGACACCAAGCGAGGGAGCCACAGGATTCAGTGTAAGGGGCGGAGGCGTGGACCAGAACCTGATCCTGATGGATGGGGCTCCCGTATACAATTGTGGTCACTTCCTCGGTTTCCTGTCGATGTTCAACAGTGATGCCATCCGTGGAGCGGAGCTCTATAAAGGCGACTTCCCGGCGATGTACGGAGGAAGGATATCCTCGATTCTGGACATAAGCGGAAAGGATGGAAACAACCGAGAGTTTGGCGGGAACGCATCAATAGGCCTGATAACCTCAAAGATAATAGTTGAAGGTCCGATTATTCCTGAGAAATTGTCTTTCATGGCCGCAGGGAGAAGGACTTATCTCGACCTCTTCTTCCCTCTGCTCGGGGACAATCTTCCTGAGAACACGAAGATGTACTTCTACGACCTGAACGCTAAACTGACCTGGATAGCAGGAAAGAATGACAGGCTTTATCTCGGCGCCTTTGACGGTAAGGATGTGTTCGGCCTTGGGATGGAGGAGTTCGACATGGGCAAGATGGATTTCGGCTTCGCCAATCACACGCAGTCATTAAGGTGGAACCATGTATATGGGCATAATTTGACTTCCGATGTGACTCTCTACAACTCCATTTACCGGAACACGCTGTCCGGAGATATGAGCGAAGCCCTGTTCGACTACGTCCAAAGCATCAGGGAGACCGGACTCAAAGCGGGCTGGACGTTGTATGCCAATTCCCGTAACACTATTCAGGCTGGACTTGGAATGGCTTATTACTCAATCGCTCCCGGTGAGTGTAAACCACGTGGAGGGACAACTATAGTCAACAATATCGTGATGCCGCCGACATATGCTGTACAGCCGTCAGCCTACATCCAGAATGAGCAGAAACTATGGAACCTTACGGTCCGCTACGGGCTGAGGTTCTCCTCTTTCACCACCCTTGGAGGGACCACCCAGAAGTACTTCGACCCTGTCACCCATGAGTTGACATCTGTATCCGACATACCAAAAGGTGATCGGATCAAAACCTACAACGGGCTTGAGCCTAGAGTATCAGCCTCACTGCCACTCGGTAAGAATTGGTCTGTCAAAGGAGCATATTCCCGCTCGTACCAGTACCTCCAACAGGCAAGAATCAGCATCACAGGAAGTCCAGTCGATACATGGTTCTCAGCCGCCCCAAACACGAAACCCCAGCGCTCTGACCAGGGTTCCCTAAGTTTGAGCGCCCTTTTCGCTGACGAA